>Ga0207683_10000567_pt1 | contig 34216 bp, 34 predicted proteins | sample KBSM73metaG_FD_184333 | JGI IMG/M metagenome (GOLD analysis project Ga0207683, IMG submission 184333) | Miscanthus rhizosphere microbial communities from Kellogg Biological Station, Michigan, USA - KBS M7-3 metaG (SPAdes) (version 2) | ecosystem: Host-associated > Plants > Roots > Rhizosphere >... | reverse complement strand
CCCGCGGGTGCGCCCGTGCCGGTGGGTGCACCGGTGCCGGTGGGTGCTCCGGTGGGTGCACCGGTGCCGGTGGGTGCTCCGGTGGGTGCACCGGTGCCGGTGGGTGCTCCGGTGGGTGCACCGGTGCCGGTGGGTGCTCCACTGACGGTGATGTCTGGCGTCGGCGGCAAGGAGCAGCCGTCCGGCCCACCGCCAGCTGGCGCGCCTGTCTCCGGTCAGCCAATTCCGCCGGGCCCTGCGGGCTGACGGCGCTTAGCTAGTCATCTCCGGGTTTGGCCCGGCGGCGAGTAACGACGCGTCGCCGGGCCAAACCCGTTGATGGGCATTGGAACTCAGCCAGCAGCGGCAGCGACGAACGTTCCTTACCGCTCGAAAATTCGCGAAAATATCGCGCGGTAAGGAACGTTCGGCGCCTAGCGTGGACCCGCACATCATCTAGGTGCGGAGCCTCGCTAACCAGACACTGCCCGAGGAACTTCGATGCTGTTTTCCTGCACAATCACCGGGTCGCCAACGTTGACCGTGTTGAAGTACCACTCAGCGTCCTCGGTGCTGAGTCCGACACAGCCGTGGCTGACATTCTCATACCCGAGTGAATTGACAGCCCACGGAGCTGAATGCACGAAGAGGCCGCGGCCCGTGATTCGGACGGCGTAATCCACGGTGACCAGGTAACCATCGGGAGCGTCGACGGGAATGCCGACGCTGCTCGAATCCATGACCACGGAGCGTTCCTTGGACAAAACGGTGTAAGTGCCGACAGGCGTCGGATAGTCCGGGCTACCCATCGAAGCCGGGAACACCCCCGGCTCTCCCCAGTGCGGTCGGTGGTGCGGCGCCGGCAGTTCGGACGGCGGTCCCGCGTCGATGCCGTCGATGCTCACGGTGAACGTGTGATCCGAGATACTGGCAACACCCAAGACGGCAGGACCGGTTACGAAGTTCGTTGACAGGCCGCCGACCGACAATGCCACCGTGCTGTGCGCCGGCCAGTATCGGTCGGGAACCCAGTGCACGACGTTGTTGTCGAGCCATTCGAACTTCCCCACCATCGCGGGCACCGACTTGATGTCGAGAGCGCGCTCGGCCGCGCGCTTGTCGGCGACGGGCGCGCTGAACGTCAACACCACGGGGTGCGCGACACCCACGACCTGACCCCGCGTTGGTAGCACCGAAACAATGGCGGGCCTAGACGGCTGGTCCGCCGCCGCGGCGGGCTTATACGACTGATTCGCCGCCGCCATGCTGGCGCTGGCCGGCTCTGCAGCCGCAATCGCATTGATCCCGAGCGCTGTGACAACACACAGAACGACCCCACGCATGGCTCACGATTCCTTTGAAATTACAACAGTGTCAATTGATCGTAGGGTGCCGTGCCGATTTCGATGTGTCGGTGCGCCTTAGCAATTCGATCAAGGATTCGTCTCGCTTTGGCCACACCGAGTGAATCCGACAACGCGACGAGGAAGCCCCCGTTGGCCTGCCCCGCCGGTTCCGGCCGTGCATGTGGCGAGTGCGGTGGCGGCTGCGACATCTCCAGCGACGCAAACTCCGCCGACTCCCGCAGTGCCACTTGCTGATTCGATCGAAGCCGCTCTGCCCGCGCCTTCTGCGGTGAGTCTGCCGCCGCTGCTCGGCGTTGGCATACCGCGCTGATTGGTCACTATCGCAAGGGGATTCGGCTCTCATCCAGCGGCGCCCAGCAATTGGCGCCACCGCTGAGGCGGCTAGCTGTTCACCGCCTTCGAGATGAGTTCGGTAGCCACCTGGACGAGCGGCACATTCGAGTCCTGCGACAGCTTGCGCAATACCTCGAACGCCTGCACCGCGTCGACGCCGTAACGCGCCATGATCATGCCCTTGGCCTGGCCGATGACGTCGCGGCTGGCGAGCGCACGTTTGAACTGCTCGTCGCGCCGCGCCGAATTCCACGCCACCGACGAATGCGCGGCGAACACCCGGCCGATGTCCTTCGACGACTGGTCGAACGCGTGCGGGTGCTCGGCGTACACGTTCAATGCGCCCATGGTCTGGTCCGCGATGAACAACTGGAATGCCATGACGGCCCGAATAGGCGTTTGCTCCAACGCCTCCCGGCGATACAGCGGGAACCTTTCATCGGTTTCCAAGTCCGGGACGTGGATGGTCATCTCCTCCCACGCCGCTGTCAGGCACGGGCCTTCGCGGTGACGTTGCTGAATCTCGTCGAGCAAGATCGGCCACTTGTGCGTCGCGGCGGGGGTGTCGATTTGCTTGGCGTTGCGGGTGACCGTGACGCCCGCATACTGAGCGCCCGGAACCTCGATCGCGGCGTGCTCCACCAGCTCGGCCAGCACCGTGTCGGAATCCGCATCCGCCCGGCTGTGCAGCTCCTGCACAAGCTCCGCGATGCGAAGGTGGGTGGCCTCCACCCCGCCTGGGTTGTTCACCGTCACCATCCGATCATCGTCCATGGCTGGCCCCAACGTTACGCGCTGCTCAAGCGGGCAACCATGGATAACTGAGCCGACTACAGCGCGCGCAGATAGCGGTCGGTGACGACCTGCTGAATGACCGATGTGACGGGCGAACCCAGCTTGCTCCACCATGTCGCGTGCCTCGAGAACGCCTCCACCTCCGCACACACCTCGTCGGTCGCCGGGTCGTAGCGCACGACGAACCGTTCCTCGCCCGATTCGGCGTGGCCGGGCAGCGTCCCGTACGCGAAACCGCGCCGGTCCGGTTCGTCGACGACGTACACCACCCGGCAGGGCGCCCGCACCGGGCCCAGGTGCACGATCACCTCGGAGCCCACCGCGGCCACCTCGCTCGTCGCCTCGACCCGCAGACCGGCGCCGCGCAGCATGCCCCACCGCATGCCCTTTTCGGCGGCCTCCTCGAACCGGCGCCGTCCGCGTCCGATCGCAGCCGACTTCTGCACATGGTGGTATCCGGCGGGCAACGGCCCCGCCGTCGCACCCACTTCGGTATACGTCAGCGGCCGCGCCGCCAGGTCGCTCAACTTCACAGGGACACCATGTCATTACGGGCGTACGGTCAGAAAAATGACCACGCAAAGTGTCGCGCAAGCATCGGGAACGTTCAGCATCGGCGGCGATCTCACGGTCAACCGCCTGGGATTCGGCGCCATGCGCCTGACCGGAAAGGGTGTCTGGGGTCCGCCGGACGACCCCGAAGAATGCATTCGCGTCCTGCGCCGCGCAGTCGAACTCGGCGTCAACTTCATCGACACGGCCAACTCCTACGGTCCGTACGTCTCCGAGAGACTGATCCGGAAAGCGCTGCATCCGTACGACGGGGTCGTCGTCGCGACGAAGGCCGGACTCCTGCGCACCGGGCCCGACGTGTGGCCGGTTCTCGGCTTCCCGGCCTATCTGCGTCAGGAATGCGAGATGAGCCTGCGCCGTCTCCGCGTGGACACCATCGACCTGTTCCAGCTGCACCGCATCGACCCGAAGTTCCCCGCCGAGGACCAGGTCGGCGAACTTGTCGCGCTGCAGCAGGAAGGCAAGATCCGCCACATCGGCCTGTCCGAGGTGAACGTCGAGCAGCTCGAAGCCGCACAGAAGATCACGACCATCGTGTCGGTGCAGAACATGTACAACATCACCGTCCGCTCCGCCGAACCCGTGCTCGAGGCGTGCGAAGCGGGTGGCCTCGGGTTCATCCCGTGGTTCCCACTGGCGGCCGGTCCGCTCGCAGCGCCCGGCGGGCCGCTGCAGCGTATCGCCGACGATCACCACGCCACCCCGTCGCAGCTGGCACTGGCGTGGTTGCTGAAGCGCTCGCCTGTGATGCTGCCGATTCCCGGGACGTCGAAGGTCGCGCACCTGGAGGAGAACGTCGCCGCGGCGCAGATCGAACTGTCGGACGAGGAGTTCGACACATTGAGCAAGGCAGGGGCCGCCGACTGATCAACTACTCGCCGATGACGCGCAGGTTGTAGGTCGCCTTGATTTCGGCGATCCAGTCGTCGAAGAATCGGATGCCGTGTGGCTCGCCAAGACGATTCAGTTCGTCGAGCCCGACGGGGCCCTCACGTACCCGGTCTCCGAAGTCGTTGAAGAAGCGCTCGAATCCACCCGGCGTGTACACCTCGATGAGGCGTGCCGGTTCCGGCCCGGCATTCCACATGGTGTGTGGAATCAGGCGGGGCTTCAGCACCCAACAACCCGATGTCGCCTCGACGGTCTCGTCTCCGACCCGCGCGTGCATCGTCCCCTCGACGATGTACAGCCAGACGTCGTTCTGATGAACGTGAGGCGGCAGCAGTAATCCCGGCTCGAACGGCTGCTCGATGATCGAGATGGCTCCGTTCGTCTCCTCGCTGTAGAGCTTGATCGTGACGCCGTGTGCGTCGTCGCCCTCGTCGCGGGCAACCAGTGTCTTACCCTTGATTCGCTCACCCACGGCTCGCCTCCGGCGTCGAGGCCAAAATGACTGCAGGCAAATTCATTTCAGTACTCCTTACCAAGCCGGCGAGCGGTTTCAAGAGCGAGCGCGTATGAGCGCACGTGGTCTTCGCGCAGATGCGCAAGGACCGGATCGTGCCTGGCGTTGATCAGTTCTGCGGCGATGAAGGCCGTGTCGGTCACGGCGAAATGACCGGCGAAGAAGTCGCGGAGATACCGCTGCTGGTAGTCGAACGCGGCCTTCGGGTTTCCGGCGGAGTACTTGCCGCCCCGAGCGGCTGCGACCACAAAGCGTCGCGGCGCCAACGACATTCGCGGGAAGGTCACCTGATCGAGCCAGGCCTTCAGCGCGGCCGGGATCGAGTAGTTGTACATGGGCGTCCCGATCAACACGATGTCAGCGGCACGCAGCTCGGCGAGAAGTGGCGCGACAATGTCCCAGGCCGACGCCTGCGCGGGTGTTCGCACCAATCCGGCGATCAGGTCCAGATCGGTGCTGCCGTGGGCGAGCACCGCATCGCACAGCTCGGTCCACGCCTCATCGATGAACGGAACCGGATTCATCGCAACGTCTCGGTACAGGTAGTCGCCGTCAGGGTGCTCCGCCCGCCACGCGCGGGCGAATTCGTCGCTTACTTCTCGGCTGATCGATCGACGGCGGGCGCTTGCGTCCATGTGCAGCAACGTGGTCAGGGTTCGGCCTCCTGATAAGTGGGCACTGTGTCCGGTTATCGCGACGATAACACTAACTGGACACTGTGCCCACTTATCTCCGCGGGGCGGCTATATTGCGGTCATGGAGGCCCGCCCCAACCTGCTCACCGGGCCGTCGTCACGTGGCGACGGAGCGCCCGAGCGGGCGGACGCGGCACGCAACAGGATCCGGGTGCTGGCCGCGGCGGCCGACCTGTTCGCCACCCGAGACCCGCGCACGGTGACGATGGACGAGATCGCGAAGGCGGCCGGGGTCGGACGCGCGACGGTGTACCGGCGATATCCCGACACGTCGTCGATCGCCGTCGCGCTGCTGGACGAACACGAACGAGCATTGCAAGAGCGCCTGCTGAGCGGCGATCCGCCGCTGGGTCCCGGCGCTCCACCGGCCACCCGGCTTGCCGCCTTCTACGCCGCGATGATTGAACTGCTCGACGCGCATGCGGATCTGGTGCTGGGCACCGAGACGGGCAGAGCGCGATTCGCGACGGGGGCATACGGATTCTGGATGGCGCACGTGCGCTCCCTTCTCGTCGATGCCGGGGTTGCCGATCCAGACGCCCTGGTCGATGCCGTCCTCGCACCGGTTGCCGCCGAGGTTTACGCACATCAGCGCGCCCGCGGCTTGACGTCGGCGCAGATCACCGACGGGCTCTCACGCATCGCCAACGGGTTGCTCGGCGACGCCGGGTGCGCCGTCCCGCGAAGCGAGCAATAACTTGATGGGGTGGCCACCGAATTCGCGAAGGAGCATCGCGGCGGCGATTTCAGCCCCGTTGAGCCCACCGCCCACGGCGGACCTGACTACGGCCGGTTCGTCGAGGCGGTCCGGACTCTGCAGGACCATGCCCGGGCGGCCGATGCGCCGGACGCCGTGATCACCCAAGCCGCTGACCTGATCGAGGCTGCATCGAACCTGCTGGCGCCATACGACGCTGACGAGTGGTCGTCGCCCTCAGGCCGCCGCATGGACCTGCCGCACCGGGGCAGCGTGTTGAGTATCCCGGGGGAGTACCAGAAGACAGATGACGGTCGCATCGCCGGCACCGCGGAGTTCCGTCGCTTCCACCTCGGCCGCAACGGCGCCGTGCACGGCGGATGCATCGCGCAACTATTCGATTCGCTGCTCGGCTACACCGCGTTCAGGCTCACGCGCAGCCTCTACCAGCGCACCGCGTTCTTGCACGTCGACTACCGAAAGATCGTGCCCATCGAGACGAAACTGCAGGTCGACGCCGGTGTGGACCACGTCGACGGCCGAAAGATGTTCATCTCGGGACGGCTGCTCGACGATGATGTCGTGCTCGCCGAAGCCAGCGCGCTGTTCGTCAAACTCAACCCGGGACAGCCATGAAAGCTTCGGACGCCAGACGACGCTGGGCGCGCTGGCGCGACCGGCTCCGGGACCGCCCGAAGGCCGAATTCGGCTACCGCATCGTGGTCGCGGTCATCGGCTTGATGGTGCTCGCTGTCGGGCTCCTCGCGATTCCGTACCCCGGCCCCGGGTGGGCCATCGTCTTCGTCGGGCTGGCGATCCTGGCCACCGAATTCAACTGGGCGCGACGGCTGCTGGCCTACACCCGCGAGCGTTACGACATGGTGATGGCTTGGTTCAAGGCGCAAGGGCTATGGGTGCAGGTGCTCGGTGTGGCCTTCACTGCCGTCATCGTGCTCGGGACCCTGTGGTTACTCGGTGCGTTCGGCTGGGCGGCCGGGCTGGTCGGCATCGAGACCAAGTGGCTGAAGAGCCCTATTGGCCTGGGGACATGACCACCCGCACCGATAGCATGGTCGCGTTCAGTGCAGACAAGCACACCGCCCGTATCACCGAAAGTTTGGAGAGTCACCGATGAGCGCGCCCGCCAGCCCCGCCGTAGCAGCCCCGATCCGGGTCGCTGCGGGGACCACCGCCGGGGCAGCGGTCCGTGAAGCCGGCCTGCCGAGCCGGGGTGCCGACGACGCGATCGTCGTCGTGCGCGACGCCGACGGCCGGTTGCGTGATCTGGCCTGGACGCCGGAGGCCGACGTGGAGGTCACACCCGTCGCCGCCAACACCGACGACGGCCGCAGCGTGATCAGGCATTCGACCGCGCACGTGCTCGCGCAGGCGGTGCAGGACATGTTCCCTGAGGCCAAACTCGGCATCGGGCCGCCCATCACCGACGGCTTCTACTACGACTTCGATGCGCCGCGCGCGTTCACGCCGGAAGATCTGGAGGCGCTGGAGAAGCGGATGCGCCAGATCGTCAAGGAAGGCCAGCTGTTCTCGAGGCGGGTATACGCGTCCAAGGACGAGGCCCGCGAAGAGCTCGCGAACGAGCCGTACAAGCTCGAACTCGTCGACGACAAGTCCGGTGACCCCGAGGTGATGGAGGTCGGCGGCGACGAGCTCACCGCGTACGACAACCTCAATCCCCGTACCCGCGAACGGGAGTGGGGTGACCTGTGCCGCGGTCCACACATTCCGACGACGCGGTATATTCCGGCGTTCAAACTGACCCGCAGCTCGGCCGCGTACTGGCGGGGCGATCAGAACAACGCCAGCCTTCAGCGCATCTACGGCACCGCGTGGGAGTCGCAGGAGGCGCTCGACAAGCACCTGGAGTTCATCGAGGAGGCGCAGCGCCGCGATCACCGCAAGCTCGGCGCCGAGCTGGACCTGTTCAGCTTCCCCGACGAAATCGGTTCGGGCCTGGCGGTTTTCCACCCGAAGGGTGGCATCATCCGGCGCGAGCTCGAGGATTACTCGCGGCGCAAGCACAGCGAAGCCGGCTACCAGTTCGTCAACAGCCCGCACATCACCAAGGCGGAGCTGTTCAAGATCTCGGGTCACCTTGACTGGTACGCCGACGGCATGTTCCCGCCGATGCACCTGGACGCCGAGTACAACGAAGACGGCACGGTGCGCAAGCCGGGTCAGGATTACTACCTCAAGCCGATGAACTGCCCGATGCACTGCCTGATCTTCCGGTCGCGCGGGCGGTCCTATCGCGAACTTCCGTTGCGGCTCTTCGAGTTCGGCACCGTTTACCGCTACGAGCTCTCCGGGGTGGTGCACGGCCTGACCCGGGTGCGCGGGCTGACGATGGACGATGCGCACATCTACTGCACGCGCGACCAGATGCGCGACGAGCTCACGTCACTGCTGCGCTTCGTGCTCGATCTGCTCGGTGATTACGGCCTGACGGACTTCTACCTGGAGCTGTCGACGAAGGATCCCAACAAGTTCGTCGGCTCCGACGAGATGTGGGAGGAAGCCACCAGCGTGCTCGCAGAGGTCGGCGCGGCATCCGGGCTGGAGCTGGTGCCCGACCCCGGCGGCGCGGCGTTCTACGGCCCGAAGATCTCCGTTCAGGTCAAGGACGCGCTGGGCCGTAGCTGGCAGATGTCGACGATCCAGCTGGACTTCAACTTTCCCGAGCGCTTCGAGTTGGAATACACCGCCGCCGACGGCAGCAGGCAGCGGCCGGTGATGATCCACCGCGCGCTGTTCGGCTCGATCGAACGGTTCTTCGGCATCCTCACCGAGCACTATGCCGGTGCGTTCCCGGCGTGGCTGGCGCCCGTGCAGGTGGTCGGCATCCCGGTCGCCGACGATCACGTGCCATACCTCAACGGCCTTGCCGCCCAACTGAAGATGCACGGCATCCGGGCCGACGTGGACGCCAGCGACGACCGGATGGCCAAGAAGATCGTGAACCACACGAATCAAAAGGTGCCGTTCATGCTGGTGGCAGGCGACCGTGACGTCGACGCCAACGCGGTCAGCTTTCGCTTCGGTGACCGCACCCAGCTCAACGGTGTGCCACGCGATGAAGCCGTCGCGGCGATCGCCCAGTGGATCGCCAGTCGCGAAAACGCCGCTCCGACAGCCGAACTGCTCAAGGTGGGCGCCTCGAAGTGAGCCGCGATGAGCGCTTGCGCGAAGAGCAGACGTCGGAGTACGACGACCGCACGATCGTCGACCACGGCGTCGGTGAGCCCGACCACCTCCAACGCCTGTGGACGCCGCATCGGATGACATATATCGCCGAAGCGCCGATGAAGGGCGGTTCCGCGGCATCCGATCAGCCCTTCACCGATATCCCCACTCTCTCCGACGAGGACGGACTCGTCGTCGCACGCGGCGAGCTGGTGTACGTCGTGCTCAACCTCTACCCGTACAACCCTGGGCACTCGATGGTGGTGCCGTACCGGCGGATCTCGGAGCTCGAAGACCTCACCACCGAGGAGAGCGCCGAGCTGATGGCGTTCACCCAGAAGGTGATTCGCGTGATCAAGGCCGTGTCGCATCCGCACGGTTTCAACGTGGGGCTGAACCTAGGCGGTTCGGCAGGAGGGTCCCTGGCCGATCATCTGCACATGCATGTGGTCCCGCGGTGGAGCGGCGATGCGAACTTCATCACGATCATCGGCGGCTCGAAGGTCATCCCGCAACTGTTGCGCGAGACCCGCGAGCTCTTGGCCACCGAGTGGGCGAAGCAGCCGTGAGCAACTTCTACCTGATGACCCGCGCGGCGTACGAAAAGCTGTCGAAGCCGCTCGCGAAGGGCGCGCTGCGGGCAGGTTTCACCCCCGACAGCATCACGATCCTCGGCACGGCCGGGACCGTCCTCAGCGCGCTCACGCTCTTCCCGATCGGGCAACTGTGGTGGGGTGCATTTGCCGTGTTCATATTCGTGCTCGCCGACATGCTCGACGGCGCGATGGCACGTGAGCGCGGCGGCGGCACCCGCTTCGGTGCGGTCCTGGACGCGACCTGCGACCGCATCGGTGACGGCGCGGTGTTCTGCGGCCTGCTGTGGTGGGCGACCTTCGGGCTGAAGAGCACGTCGCTGGTCGTGGCCACGCTGATCTGCCTGGTCACCTCGCAGGTCATCTCCTACATCAAGGCCCGCGCCGAGGCCAGCGGGCTGTCGGGTGAGGGCGGCATCATCGAGCGACCGGAACGGCTGATCATCGTGTTGGTGGGCGCCGGGCTGTCCGGTGTGCCGTTCTTGCACATGCCCTGGCTGCTCCACGTCGCGATGTGGGTGCTCGCGGTGGCGAGCCTGGTCACGGTGGGGCAGCGGTTGCACACCGTGCGGACGTCGCCCGGCGCGATGGAACCCCTGACGCGCACCGACGCCGTCAACGGCGACAAACCCGAGACGTGGGGGCACCACCCGCCCGGAGGGCAGGGGGAGGAGCCATGAACAGCCCCCCGGCGGGACAGAAAACGGATAGCAGAGGCCGTTTCCCGTTCGGGGGCCATCTCACCGATCTGGGCTACGCCGCCGGCTGGCGGCTGGTGCGGGCGATGCCGGAGTTCATGGCGCGCAACGCTTTTGACGCAGGTGCGCACTACGCGGCTCGCGGCGGCGGACCCAAGCAGCTGCGCAAGAATCTGGCCCGGGTCGTCGGCGTGACGCCTGACCAGGTGCCGGACGGGCTGATTCGTGCTTCGCTGGGCTCATACGCGCGGTACTGGCGGGAGGCGTTTCGGTTGCCCTCGATGGATCTGACAAAGCTCGGCGAGCAGCTTGACCCGCACTTTGCGGGCAAGGAGCACATTGCTGCCGCACTTGACACCGGCCGCGGCGCGGTCCTGGTACTGCCGCACAGCGGGAACTGGGACATGGCCGGGGTATGGCTCGTGTGGAAACACGGCACCTTTACCACCGTGAACGAGCGGCTCAAGCCCGAGTCTTTGTATAACCGGTTCATCGCTTACCGCGAAAGCCTCGGTTTCGAGATGCTGCCGCTCACCGGAGGCGAGCGGCCGCCTTTCGAGGTGCTGGTGGAACGGCTACGCGGCAACCGCCCGATTTGCTTGATGGCCGACCGCGACCTCAGCCGCAACGGCGTGCAGGTCGACTTTTTCTCCGAACCCACTCGCATGCCGGCGGGTCCGGCGAAGCTGGCAATCGAAACCGGTGCTCGATTGATCACGGTGCACTGCTGGTACACACCGCGCGGCTGGGGTTTCCAGGTGCAGCCACCTGTTGACACGTCATCGGGTGACGTCGCGCTCGTCACGCAGGTAATGGCCGACCAGTTCGCCCGCGGCATCGCCGCCCACCCGGCCGACTGGCACATGGTTCAGCCGCAATGGCTATCCGATCTCTCCGATGAGCGTCGCGCGAAACTGGAGTCCTGCTGATGAGCGCTTGCGCGAAGAAGAGACCGTGATGCGCATCGGCATGGTCTGCCCGTATTCGTTCGACGTGCCCGGCGGAGTGCAGTCGCACGTGCTTCAGCTGGCCGAGGTGATGGATGGGCGCGGCCACGAAGTCAGCGTGCTGGCGCCGTCGTCACCGCACGTGGAGCTCCCGGATTACGTGGTGTCCGGCGGCAAGGCGGTGCCGATCCCGTACAACGGGTCGGTGGCCCGGCTGCGGTTCGGGCCCGCCACCCATCGCATGGTCAAAAGATGGCTGGCCGAAGGCGATTTCGATGTGCTGCATCTGCACGAGCCGAACGCGCCGAGCCTGTCGATGCTGGCGCTGAACATCGCCGAGGGCCCGATCGTCGCGACGTTCCACACGTCGACCACAAAGTCGTTGACGCTCACCGTGTTCGAGCCCTTCCTGCGGCCGATGCACGAGAAGATCGTCGGCCGCATCGCGGTGTCGGACCTGGCGCGGCGGTGGCAGATGGAGGCGTTGGGCAGCGACGCCGTCGAGATCCCCAACGGCGTGGACGTCGCGTCGTTCGCGCGTGCGCCGCTGTTCGACGGCTACCCGCGGCCGGGTAAGTCGGTGCTGTTCCTTGGCCGTTTCAACGAGCCCCGCAAAGGCATGGCCGTGCTGTTGGGCGCATTGCCGACGCTGGTGAAGGCGTTTCCCGACATCGAGATCCTGATCGTCGGCCGCGGCGACGAGGAGGAACTGCGCGAGCACGCCGGGAAACTGGCCGGCCATCTGCGCTTCCTCGGTCAGATCGACGACGCCGAGAAGGCGTCGGCGATGCGCAGCGCCGACGTGTACTGCGCCCCGAACATCGGCGGGGAGAGCTTCGGCATCGTGCTTGTCGAGGCCATGGCGGCCGGCACCGCGGTGGTGGCCAGCGACCTCGATGCGTTCCGCCGCGTTCTCGTCGACGGAAAGGCCGGGCGGCTGGTGCCGGTCGACGACGCCGCGGGATTGGCGGCGGGGCTGGTTGCGGTGCTCGAGAACGACGCCGTGCGGGGGCGCTACGTGGATGCCGCGGCCGAGGCGGTGCGCCGCTACGACTGGTCCGTTGTCGCCCGCCAGATCATGCGGGTCTACGAGACCGTCGCGGGGTCAGGGGCGAAGGTGCAGGTGGCTAGTTGATCACGTGGGTGGTGATCATTGCGCTGGCGGTGCTGGCCGTCGTCATCCTGCTCGTTGCGGCGTGGGCCTATCAGACCGCCCACCGGCTGGACCGGCTGCACGTCCGGTATGACCTCTCGTGGCAGGCGCTCGACGGGGCGCTGGCCCGGCGGGCGGTGGTGGCGCGTGCGGTCGCCGTCGAGGCGTACGGCGGAGGCCCCGCCGGCAAGCGACTGGCCGCATTGGCCGGCGCCGCCGAGCGCGCACAGAGAACCGCCCGTGAGGCCGCGGAAAACGAGTTGTCTGGCGCGCTGACCCTCGTCGACCCCGGGTCGCTACCGGTGGCGCTGGTCGCCGAGCTCGCCGATGCCGAGGCGCGGGTGCTGTTGGCCCGTCGCTTCCACAACGACGCCGTCCGCGACACACTGGCGCTGCGCGAACGGCCTGCCGTGCGGATGCTGCGGCTTGGCGGAACCGCGGCGCTGCCAACCTATTTCGAGATCGCCGAGCGTGCGGAGGCGACACCGACGGTCGACCGGCGGGTGTCGGCGCGCGTCGTGCTCCTCGACGACGACGGTGACGTCCTGCTGCTCTGCGGGTCCGACCCGGCGAACGAGGACGGGGACCCGCCGCGGTGGTGGTTCACCGTCGGCGGGGCTGCCCAGCAAGGCGAGACGCTGCCCGAGGCGGCGGTGCGCGAACTGGAGGAGGAGACGGGGCTGCGGGTCGATCCGGCCGACATGGTCGGACCGGTCTGGCGGCGCGATGCGGTCATCGACTTCAACGGATCGGTCATCCGCAGCGAGGAGATGTTCTTCGTGCACCGCACCAGGCGGTTCGAGCCGTCAACAGCCGGCCGCACGGGTTTGGAGCGGGCCTACATTCACGGCCACCGCTGGTGCGATGCGACAATGATCGCCGAGCTGGTCGCCACGGGTGAAACCGTCTATCCGTTGCAACTCGGTGAGCTTCTCGAGGAGGCGAACGCGCTGGCCGACGCACGGGGCGCGGTGCCGCGGCGGCAGCTGCAGTCGATCCGCTGAGAAGGCTGAGGTGTTGCGGATGCTGCGGATTTAACACATTTGCCGCCACCTTTACACTGGATCAGTAGCGATTTGGAGGAGATAGCAGTGGAAACCGCAGCTGGATCGAACGGTTCGGCCAACAGCCAGACCGGAACGGCGCGGGTAAAGCGCGGCATGGCCGAGATGCTCAAGGGCGGCGTGATCATGGACGTCGTCACGCCCGAGCAGGCCCGCATCGCCGAGGGCGCCGGCGCCGTGGCCGTCATGGCGTTGGAGCGAGTGCCCGCGGACATCCGCGCCCAGGGCGGGGTATCGCGGATGAGCGATCCCGACATGATCGAGGGCATCATCTCCGCGGTCACCATCCCGGTGATGGCCAAGGCCCGCATCGGGCACTTCGTCGAGGCGCAGATTCTGCAGAGCCTCGGTGTTGACTACATCGACGAGTCGGAGGTGCTCACCCCGGCCGATTACACCCACCACATCGACAAGTGGAAGTTCACCGTGCCGTTCGTGTGCGGCGCGACCAACCTCGGCGAGGCACTGCGCCGCCTCACCGAGGGCGCGGCGATGATCCGGTCCAAGGGTGAGGCGGGCACGGGTGATGTGTCCAATGCGACCACGCACATGCGCCAGATCGGTGGCGAGATACGTCGGCTGACGTCGCTGTCCGAAGACGAGTTGTACGTCGCGGCAAAGGAATTGCAGGCACCTTATGAACTCGTTGTGGAGGTGGCGCGAGCAGGCAAGCTGCCGGTGACGCTGTTCACCGCGGGTGGTATCGCGACGCCGGCGGATGCGGCGATGATGATGCAGTTGGGCGCCGAGGGAGTGTTCGTCGGTTCGGGCATCTTCAAGTCCGGTGACCCGGCGCAGCGGGCGGCCGCCATCGTCAAGGCGACGACCTTCTATGACGACCCCGACGTGCTGGCCAAGGTGTCACGCGGGTTGGGGGAGGCCATGGTCGGCATCAACGTGGAGGAGATCGCAGCCCCGCACCGGCTCGCCGAACGCGGCTGGTAAACAAGCCAGATGGCGATCGAAGAGATCCTTGACCTCGAACAACTCGAGGTCAACATCTACCGCGGCGGGGTGTTCAGCCCCGAATCCGGCTTCCTGCAGCGGACATTCGGCGGACACGTCGCGGGCCAGTCCCTGGTCTCGGCGGTCCGGACGGTGGAGCCGCGCTTTGCGGTGCACTCACTGCACGGATACTTCCTGCGGCCCGGTGACGCCAAGGAGCCGACGGTCTTCATCGTCGAACGGCTCCGCGACGGTGGTTCGTTCGTCACCAGACGTGTCAACGCGATCCAGCACGGCGAGAGCATCTTCTCGATGTCGGCGTCGTTCCAGATCGACCAGAGCGGGATCGAGCACCAGGACGCCATGCCATACGCGCCTCCGCCAGACGACCTGCCGAGTTTCATCTCGAAGGGCGGTGCGTTCGACGACGCGGGATTCGCACAGTTCGCGGAGTGGGATGTCCGGATGGTTCCGCGTGACCAGCTCAAGCTCCTGCCTGGCAAGGCGTCACAACAGCAGGTGTGGTTCCGGCACAAGGACCCACTGCCCGACGACCACGTGTTGCACATCTGCGCGCTCGCCTACATGAGCGACCTGACGCTGCTCGGTTCGGCACAGGTGACCCACGTCGAGGAGCGCAAGCACTTGATGGTGGCGTCTCTGGACCATGCGATGTGGTTCATGCGGCCGTTCCGCGCCGACGAATGGCTGCTGTATGACCAGTCGTCACCGTCGGCGTGCGGGGGCCGGGCGCTGACTCAGGGCAAGATCTTCACCCGTACCGGTGAGATGGTGGCGGCCGTGATGCAGGAGGGGCTCACCCGCTACCGACGCGACTTCAAACCATGAGCACGCCGCGCGTCGGCGTGCTCGCGCTGCAGGGCGACACCCGCGAACATCTGGCGGCGCTGCGTGAGGCCGGAGCCGACGCGACTACCGTGCGCCGTGTCAACGAGCTCGAAGCTGTCGACGCGCTGGTGATACCCGGCGGGGAGTCCACCACGATGAGCCACCTGCTGCGCGAGTTCGAACTGCTCGAGCCGTTGCGGGCGCGGCTGGCCGAAGGCATGCCTGCCTACGGCTCGTGTGCCGGGATGATCCTGCTGGCAACCGAGATTCTGGACGCGGGCGCCGAGGGTCGGGCTGCTGTCCCGCTCAATGCCATCGATATGACGGTGCGCCGCAACGCCTTTGGTCGCCAAGTCGACTCGTTCGAGGGCGACTTTCCGTTCGAGGGGCTCGACGATCGCGTGCATGCGGTGTTCATCCGCGCGCCGTGGGTCGAACGGGTCGGCCCCGATGTGCAGGTGCTGGGCCGGGCCGCCGGGCACATCGTCGCCGTGCGGCAGGGCCGCATGCTGGCGACGGCGTTTCATCCGGAGATGACGGGTGACCGCCGCATCCACAAGCTCTTCGTCGACATGCTGTAGTCGATTTGTGACCGATGCCACTCTTCGTCACTGCCTGGTTATGGAATGATCGGTACGAAATGGGACTTGTGTAGGGCAATCGAGTCGAGCCCATCGAAGGAGACCCCCATGAAGAACGATCAGATCGTCGCATTCGTCACCGGAGCCAATCGCGGACTGGGTAAGCGGTTCGCCGGCCAGCTCGTCGAGCGCGGTGCAAAGGTATACGCCGCTGCGCGGCGCCCCGAGACGATCGCCGTGCCCGGCGTTGTACCCGCTCAGCTCGACGTCACGGATCCGGAGTCCGTCGCCCGCGCCGCCAGTGCGGCCGGCGACGTCAACGTCCTGATCAACAACGCAGGCGTGTCGACCGGCGCGTCCCTGCTCACGGGCCCGATGGATGATGTGCGACTGGAGATGGAGACGCACTACTTCGGCACGCTGTCCGTTACCCGCGCGTTCGCTCCGATCGTCGAAGCCAACGGCGGCGGGTCGATCCTCAATGTGCTTTCCGTGTTGTCGTGGGCGCATTCGCCCGTCTTCGGTGCATATTCCGCGGCGAAGGCGGCTGAGTGGGCGATGACCGATGCCATCCGGCAGGAGCTCGCTCCGCGTGGAATCCACGTCGCCTCTTTACATGTCGGCTTCATGGACACCGACATGGCCGACTTCGTCCCTGCGGACCAGAAGACCGACCCCTCGGCGGTCGCCAAGCTCGCACTGGAGGGGCTCTTCGCGGGTGAGCCGGAGGTCATCGCCGACGACATCTCGCGCCGTGTCAAGGCTCAGCTGTCCGCCGCTCCCGTTGTGTGGGCCGGATAATCACGCCGAAACCACCGGAAGCAGTAGCCGTGACGACGAGCGGACGGTGTTCAGGCTGCTGGTGCCGACGCTGGCGTGCCGGAAGTTCATGATCACCGGCGCCGACGGATCTTGGTCGTCGCTGGCGAGGATCAGCCGGATGCGATGGCCCGTCTTGAAGCGACGGGCATTGGGCACCAACGGGATTCGGTACTCGACGTCCTCGCCGATCGGCACGGCCTGGGCCCGGCGGCATGGGAGGACTGGTCCGCCGGGCAAGCTGGCCGCCTCGTCGACCTCGCGAAGGCTGGCCCGGAGCCAGCCCGCGGTTATATCGGTCACCGTCTCGTCGGGGGAGACGTCCTGCAGCATTGCGATCCATGCCGTGTCCGACGCCGTCGCGGCTGCAACGAGCCGTAACTCGATGTCGCCCACCATGTCCAGCGCCTCTTCCAGCGGGTCGCTGGTCCACATCAGCGTCGACGGCGGATCGATCGGGCTGGGGTTGGCGCGATTCAGGCCCGCGCCCAGCACCATGTACTCGCGGGCGCCGGGCTCACCTTCGTCATCTGCCAGCGTGCCGTCGGCGCGCAGTGCAAGTTCGCGATGCGTCCCACGCGGAGGCCATGACTCAGCAGAGTGCCATTCGTCGGAGCCCGGCAGCGCGTAACGCACCGGGTCGCCACCGACGATACCGGTGTCCCGGCCCTTCAGCCAGTGATCGAACCAGGCGAGAGCTTCCGTGTGCAGGCTCTCCCACGGCCAGGTCAATCCGTAGCGGTCGAGCATGCCCATACGCACATTCGGGTTGTCCGCCAATGCCTTCCACGCGAGAAACGTTGACGGCAGATGCAGCGGAACGTTCTCCCAGTCGCAGCCGAGGTACACCGGAATGTCGATTCGATCCAGCAGTGGGGTGAGATCCCGCTCGTCCCACCACTCGTCGCGCAAGGGGTGCTTGACGGCGGCGTTGAGCCAAAGCTGGTCCCAGGGATGCGGGTCGTGGGGCAGCTTCAGCAACTGGCGCATCACCACGAGCGAGGCCTCGCCGTTCATCGTGGCGAACTTGCGGTGCAGCGGCGGCGCGTGCAGCACCTTGCGTGCAAGCTGTACGGGCAGGCTGCGCCAGAACTCGTCACTGCGGTCGGACGTGAGGCCGATCATCGACAGAAACGGTGTGACGAAGCCCGAGCTCAGCAGGCCGTGATGCACGGCTCCCTCGTAGAGGTCGGCGGTGACGGCGAGCGGGAAGATCGCCTTCAAGTGCGGGGGGCGCTCGACGGCGGCTTCGAGCTGCGTCATGGCGAAGTAGCTGATGCCGATCATGCCGACATTGCCGTCACACCACGGTTGGGCAGCCGCCCACTCGACGAGGTCGTACATGTCCAGGCGCTCCTGTGCGTCGAAGAACCCGTACTCGCCCTCGGAGTCCCCGGTGCCTCGCAGGTTCGCGATGACGTGGACATATCCGCGGGGCACCCAGAAGTCGGTCGCGCCTGCCTCGATGAAGCCCATGGGAGCGCCGAGGTCTTGTATCTGGCGCGGGTACGGGGACGCAGCGATCAGCGCGGGGAAACGTCCGCCGGCATCGGGCCGGTGGACGTCGGCCATGAGTGCGGTCCCGTCGCGCATGGTGATCGCGACGTTGTTGTCGTGCCGCATGTCGAATTCCGGCTCGCTGAGCTGGCGGTAGTCCCGTCCGGTGGTTTGCGGGCCGTTGAGTTGCCTGGTCATAGTTTCACGTTACGTTGAAACTAGTCTCAACGCAACGTGAAATTCACGCTATGATGAAACTCATGGCGAAGCGGTCCATCACTCCCGGCCCGCGCGACGAGCGCGGCGTGCTGTCGGCGCGGATTCTGACGGCCGCGCGCGAGGCGTTCGCCGAGACCGGCTGGGCGGGGACCACGATGAGGGCGGTGGCGCGTGCGGCCGACGTCGACCCGGCACTGGTCTATCACTACTTCGGGTCCAAGGAGGCTCTGCTCGAAGCCGCGACGAACCCCCCGCCGAGGTGGCTGGAGAACGTCGCGAAGACGTGGACGACACCGGTGTCCGAGCTCGGCAGCGCGCTGCTGCGGTTGATGCTCGGTGCGTGGGCCGACGACGAGGTCGGTCCCGTGTTGCGGGCGGTTCTGCAGACCGCCGCCCACGAGCCGAGCACCCGCGAAAAGCTTCGCAGAATCGTGGAGAGCAGCCTGATTGGCGTGTCTCAACTCGGGGTCGATGAGCGCGATCGGATGGTGCGAAGCGGGCTGATCTCCTCGCAGATCATGGGACTGGCGATGATGCGGTACGTGTGGAGGATCGAACCGGTCGCCTCGATGAGTGACGATGAGGTCGTCGCGGCCGTCGCACCGAATCTGCAGCGTTACATCGAGGGTGAACTCCGATGACCAGCGACGAGCTGGTCTCGCAAGATCTTTCCTGCCGCGTTCCTCGGCAGCGCCTCGGTGCGGATCTCCCACGACGTCGGCACCTTGTAGGCCGGCAGTCCGCCGCGACACCACGCGGTGAGGGCAGCCTCATCGACCACGCCCGTGCCGTCCAGCACCACGAACGCCTTGACCGCTTGTCCCGTGACGGGATCCTCGACGCCCGCGACGCACGCCTCCACGACGGCGTCATGCTCCTCGAGGCGGTTCTCGACCTCCGAGGGAAACACGTTCTCCGACGACACGAAGATCACGTCACGGGCGCGAGAGTTGATGTACAGCAGGCCGTTTTCGATGCGCCCGACGTCGCCCATGTTCAGCCAGCGTCCCGGCCCGTATACACGAGCGGTCGTGTCGGGGTCGTTCCAGAACTCGAGCATGGTGTACGGGCTCCGCACATGAATCAGACCCTCTGAACCGTCCGGCAGGTCGTGGCCTTTGTCGTCGCGGATGCGAACCTGCACGCCGTCCTGGATGGGCCCCGTCGACTCGGGGTGCTCGTCGAAGGCGGGACCCCGGATAACCGCGACGGCGCCGCACGACTCCGTACTCGTGTAGCCCATCAGCATGCTGTCCATTCCCTTCGGAAAAGCTTCGTAGAGAACGTGTTTGACCGCGGGCGTCATCGGTGCGCCACCGATCGACACCATCTGCAGGCTGGACAGGTCGTACTTCGGGCGCGCCGGATGGGCCGCGACACGGGGACCGGCACTGCCCAGTGGCGCCCAGTGGGTGATCTGTTCGGATTCAATGGCCTTCAGCGTGCGTTCCTCGTCGAACCGGCCCGGACGCAATACCAGGAGCGCGCCGTAGGCGGTGTAGATGACGATTCCGCCGTAGAGACCGGACAAGTGAAAGAACGGCGCAGCCGCGAGTACCCGTGGCGGCGGCGGTATCTCGGTGGGAAAGGCGGCCATCGTCAGCAGGGTGTTGAACGTCGCGCACGTGGTGATGCCGATCACGGCGCGGTGGGAATGCACGACGGCCTTCGCCTTGCCTGTCGTGCCGCTGGTGAACAGCAGGATGGCGGGGTCGTCTTCGTGCGTGTCCGGTGTGACGGGGTCGGCGGCCAGTTCGCTGGTGATGCGGTGGTACAAAGCGGCGTCCAGCTTCAGGACGGGGGCCCCACCAACCATCGCAGCGCGCCGCTCGTCCGCCATCACGATGGATGGCGTCGTCAGCTGCAGAGCGGCCTGTGTCTCCGGTTCGCTCCAGTAGCTGTTCATCGCGGTGGCGACGGCGCCGCTGGCAAGCGTGGCCCAGAATGCGATGACCCATTCCAGTGAGTTGGCCGCGAAGACGCCGACCCGGTCGCCCGGCCGCACACCGTGCTCCTCGCGCAGAATGCGCGACAGATTGCCGACTGCGGCCATGTGCTTCCGATACGTCAGCCGGCGCTCGCCGTCCGCAAGGTATTCGCCGTCGGGGTTGTTCGCGGTCGACGCGCGCAGCAGATTGAAGATCGAGGTCTCGCGGTTCTTGAAGACCGCCATGCGCTCGCCGAGGACGTCGTCCTCGACCACCTCGAACAACCCGCCAGGGCAGATGAGCGAGCGCCCGAATTCGGTGTCGACGGCCAGCGAGAACGTGTCTCGAATGAGCTCGGAAAGCATTCGCGCGACCCCCGGCCTTGAGCGACTTCTGTGCGATTTGTAGCGCCCAGCGCAACAAACTGCGCGCAAATCGCGGAAAGTAGGCGCATGACGATGATCGAGGTGGAGCCACAGCCGCGCATCGACACGCTGGTGCGCTTGCCCGGCGGCGGCGAGGCGCGCAGGACCGAGTACACCGGCACGGCCTGGTTCGACGGCAAACCCCAGGGGCCATCGTCGACGCCGCCGCGACCTTCACCGACGACCCGTCTGGCACCCCGACCTGGATCCAGATGCACGTCAACGGCCACCTCGGCTGGCCGGCCGATGTCGGCTACCGCGTCGTCGCGCTGACGCCGCCTGACGCCGTGCGATGAGGGATAAACCTCCACGTAGACTCGTTGATCGGACTCTGAAGTAGTGAAAGAGGTAGTACTGCATGAGCGGCCATTCCAAGTGGGCCACCACCAAGCACAAGAAGGCTGTGATCGACGCTCGCCGCGGCAAGAATTTCGCCCGATTGATCAAGAACGTCGAGGTGGCCGCGCGCGTCGGTGGCGGTGATCCCGGCGGCAACCCGACGCTGTACGACGCCATTCAGAAGGCGAAGAAGAACTCGGTCCCCAACGACAACATCGAGCGAGCCCGCAAGCGTGGCGCCGGCGAGGAGGCAGGCGGCGCCGACTACCAGAGCATCACCTACGAGGGCTACGGACCCAACGGTGTCGCGGTGCTGATCGAATGCCTGACCGACAACCGCAACCGCGCGGCGGGCGAGGTACGCGTCGCGGTGACCCGCAACGGCGGCAATATGGCCGACCCCGGTTCGGTGTCGTATCTGTTCTCCCGCAAGGGGCTCGTCACGCTGGCGAAGGACGGCCTCACCGAGGACGATGTGCTGACGGCGGTGCTCGACGCCGGTGCAGAGGAAGTCAACGATCTCGACGACGGCTTCGAAATCATCTGTGAGCCGGGCGATCTCGTTGGGGTACGCACCGCGCTGCAGGACGCGGGCATCGACTACGAATCGGCGGAGGCCAGCTTTCAGCCGTCGGTGACGGTGCCTGTGGACCTCGAAGGCGCCCGCAAGGTGGTCAAGCTGATCGACGCGCTGGAGGATCTCGACGATGTCCAGGACGTCTACACCAACGTCGACATCCCCGACGACGTAGCCACCGTCCTCGACGAGGAGTAACTCACGCGCGCATGTCCACGGCCGAGGTAGTACGCAACAAGGAGACCTTCAGGCGCCTTGAAGACGCCGTGAACACCTGTGACGCGGAGTTCATCTCGAAGTCGATCGACGAGCTCGTCGAGCCGGACGCGACGGTCCGCACGCCACTGCCGAGCGACGCGACCGGGGCGCAACTCCTCAAGCAAGTGTGGACGGTGCTCCTACTGGCCTTCCCTGATCTGCACCTCAATGTCGAGGACCTGATCGGAGAGGACGACAAGGTCGTCGCACGGATCGTGGTCACCGGGACCCACCTCGGCGACTACATGGGCCTGGAGCCCACCGGCAAATCCATTGCGTACGACGAGATCTTCATCTTCCGCTTCGGCAACGGCCGGGTGGTCGAGACCTGGGGCGTCGTCGATGTTCTCTCGCAGATGAGGCAGCTCGGAGCGATCCCGGATTAGCTCATGGGGTGCAGGCTGACCGGCACGCCCGAGTAGCGCGTCATCCCGGTCACCAAGTCGATGTCGTCCTTGCTGGTGAGCAGGTTGACGTTCGCCGCGGCATGGCCGTGCGGTACCGATACCGCGCCGCGGCGAACGGACGCATCGACCCGCGCAACCCCGGTCAGCTCGCCGTGCTCACTACGCACGATCAGCTTCTGATGGTCCGTCACACCCGCCGCGGCCGCATCGTCGGGGTGGAGGACGATCTCGGCGGCCTCACCGAGAAACTCCAGCTGCGCGTTGAGCCGACGCAGCTGCCTGCGTGGCACCAGCACGAGCGGAGCGGGCTCCCGCAGCCCGTGCAGCTGATCGACGAGTACGCGGGGAGCGAGGCGCCAGCCGCCCAACCGGTCGATGTGCCGGTCCACCCATGGCGCAGGCAGTTCGAGATCGGCTTCGGCCCAGCCGTTCGCGACGAGCTCGTCGTACGGGGCACGGCCGCCGGAGCACACCCGCGCGAGCATCTCCTCGTCGGTGGCGCCGGTATCGGCCAGGTCGTGGCCGAGCCGTCGACCGATCTCCGCCAGCACCCACCACATCGAACGTCGTTGTCCCACAGGGGCAACCAGCGCGTCGGTGTGCTGCGCCGAGACCCGCGGGCAGAGGAAGTCCCACAGCGTGACGTCGGGCCGCTCGAGCTGACCTTTAGTGGGCAGCAGGTGCGTCGACACCGCGGTCGTCTCGGTCGGGAGGATCTCGGTGGTGGCCAGTACGTCGAGCTTCTGCAGCGCCTTCAGCAGCGACCCGGCGTCGGGGAACGCGGTGAGCAGGCTGCCACCGAGGTTCAGGAAGGCGCGGATATTGCCCGCATCGATCTCGTCGGGCAGAGCGGCGCACGGCCATTCCCGCAGAAACGCCTGGGTCTCCGGACGACTGCGTGGACCGGGTCCGAAGCGCCCCTCCGGCGGTGTGATCGGCAGTTCGAAGCGTTCGAGTTGGTATGCGTAGCCGGGATGGAACCAGATCCCGCCGGGGCGATTCATCGAATCCGTGATGATCAGCAACGCCCACGAAAGCCATTGCGTCACATTGGCACTCGGGGACATCGTGACTCCGGTGCCGGTATCGATCGCGATCCGACCCGCCCGGCGTACCGCGCTCAGTAGCCGTTCGAGCTCGGCTTCGGAGACATCTGAGATCGTTGAGGCGTGCCCCAACGTGAACGGCTCGACCGTGGCAGCGAGCGCGTCAACGTCCTGGGCGGAAGCTTTCACACCGTCGCGCAGCACTTCACGCACCAGATAGGCGAGCACCGCGTAGTCGGTGCCGGGCCTGGGCGCCAGGTGATGCGCAGCGAGCCTCGCGGTTTCGGTATAGCGGGGGTCGACGACCCAGACGTCGGCATGCTTCGTGAGATCGCGGATCGCTCCGCGGGGGTTCGGCAACCCAATGGTATGCCCGTGGGAGACAACGGGATTGCTGCCGATCAACATCATGAACGCGGCGTTTTCGTAGTCCGGCCGCCCGGTCAGCGCCGACGAGCCACCCATCAGCTCGGACATCAAGACCTTGGCGGTGCCGTCGATCGTCAACGGGCTGAACTTCGCAGGGGTGCCGATCGCAGCGTGCAGCGATTGCGCGATCCGATAGCCGACCGCGTCCATGCCGACGCCGGTACCGAAGTTGATGCCGACGGATTCGGGCCCGTAGGTGTCGATGGTGTCGCGCAGCTTGGCGCCGAGGTCGTCGAGGCAGGCCTCCCACGTGGTGTCTTGCAGCGTGCCGTCGATCCGCATCTGCGGACGCTCGAGCCGGTCGGGATGGTGGTGGATCTGCGGCAGCGCGCGGCCCTTCGGGCAGGTGTAGCCGTGGGAGAACGGATGCTCGCCGTCGCCGTGCACCGCGACCACCCGGTCCCCGTCGATGTCGACGAGGATGCCGCACACCGATGTGCAGACCCGGCAGAAGCTTCGGACCGTGGGCATAGGCGAACCGTACTCTCGCTGCCCCGATCAGCCGCCGAGAAACTCGTCGATCGCCCGCGCGGTCTGCTCCGGCTGATCGAGCATGACCAACACGTTCGCGTCGTCCACATAGCGCAGCGTCCCGCCGGTCAACTCGGCCAGGCGCGTCGCGTGACCGTCCGGCATCACCGGGTTCCTGCTCCACAGCACCAGCACGTCGCCGTCGAAGTCGGCGAGCCGATTGGTGGCCCGGATCAGATCGGCTTTGTCGAACTTGGTCCGGCAATACTTGACAAGGTCCTGCCGGATCCGGCGATCAGCCAGGCCCGCTGCCATCCACTCGTCGACAATGCCTTGCGGGACAGGCTTCTTCGCCATCTGACCGAACATCAGCCACTGCCGTCGCAGCCACCCGATCTTGAGCTGGCGCATCGCCATCGACACCGTGAACGTGTTGCGGCTGGCCAGCCACGCGACCTTGCCAGGGAAACCGGGCGGAAAGTTGTCGAACGCCTCCGATGGGCAGATCACCAGCCGCGCAACGCGTTTGTCGCGGCCGATGTCGGTGAGGAAGAGTGCGCCACCCCAGTCGGTGACCACCAGCGTGACGTCGGCGAGGTCCAGCGCGTCCAGAAAATCTCCGACGATGTCAACCATCCCCGGCAGGGTCAGGTCCGCGTCGTCGCGCATCGGGATGCGATGGCCGCCCATCGGCAGGATCGGCAGCAAAAAGCGGTAGCCCTGGGGAAGCAGGGGCAGCGCCAGGTTCCACTGGGCATCGTTCATGAGCAGACCGTGGAGCAGCACGACGGGAGCGCTGTTCGGATCGCCCTGCTCGCGGTATTCGATGGTTCCGGCGGTGAGATCGACGGATTTCATGGCAACCTTTCGGCACTAGAACGACGATTCTAGAATGTATGCTCTAGTCTGTAGCCGGGAGGCGAGAATGGCAAGGTCGACCAGGGAATCGATCCTGACCGCCGCGGCGGAGTTGATGCGGCACAAGGGCTACGGCGCGGTCGGCATGAAGGACATCGCTGCCGCATCCGGCGCGCCGATCGGCTCGCTGTACCACCACTTCCGTGGCGGCAAGGTCCAGATCGCGCGCGAGGCGCTGATCAACGCAGGCCATGCCTACGCGCTGCTCATCCCGTCGATCGTCGACGAGTACACCGACGTCGGCGACGCGATCGACGGCGTTTTCACCCAGGCCGCCGAGGACATGGCCGGCACCGGGTTCGTGAACATGTGCCCGGTCGCCAGCGTCGCCGCCGAGGTCGCCGACACCGTCGAGGAACTCCGCGAAACCTCGGCGACGGTGTTCCAGGGCTGGGTCGACGGGGGTAGCGCGTACTTTTCATCGCGCGGACTCGATGCTTCGCAGGCTCGCGAGGTGACACTCGCCTTGATCGGCGCGTTGGAAGGTGCCTTCGTTCTCGCTCGCACGCTGCGGAGCACCGAACCGCTGCACGCCGTGGGCGGGGCGCTGGCTCCGCGATACCGGGGCGTGCCGATGACGTCGCACGTCACGACGTCAGTCAGCGGCTGACGAAGCTACCCGCGCCCGTTCGCCCTCGCGAAATCGTTCTCGAAGTCGCTCGTTTCGTCGAACACGCGCCCACGCTCGTCGGCCTCCGGGCTACCGGAGAACAAGCTCGCCGCCACCCGCGGCGTCTCGCCTTCGCCGTCGCGGCGGTCCTCCGGTTCCGCGGTTGGCGCGGTGGGCTCGATGCGTTGCGTCGGCAGACCGCCCGTGCGTCGCACCCAATCGACCATGCCCTCGCGCACCGCGCACCGCAGGTCGAACAGCGCGCCGGCGTTGGGCGCGCTGACGACGATTCGCACCCGCACCACACCGCCGACGGCGTCGGTCACCTGAAGGACCCCGCGCCTGCCATCCCACTGGTCGCTGCCGGCGAGCAACCGGTCCAGTTCGGCGCGCATGTCGTGGAAGGGGACGGAGAAGTCGACGTCGAACTCGACCGCGCCCATGATCTCGGTGGCGCTGCGCGTCCAGTTCTCGAACGGCGTCGTCGTGAAGTACGTGCACGGCAGCACCAGCCGCCGCTCATCCCAGAGTCGGACGACGACATAGGTCAACGTGATCTCCTCGATGCGGCCCCACCACCGGCCTTCCTCGAGTTCGACGACGTCACCCACGCGAATCGCGCCCGAAAAGGCGATCTGCATGCCCGCGAACACCGCACCCAGCGACGTTTGTGCGGCGAGCCCCGCGACCACCGACAGCACGCCGGCGGAAGCGAACACGGTGGTGCCGATGTTGGAGAACGACGGGAACGTCGTGAGGATCGCTGCCACGCCCAGTACCACCACGATTGCGATGGCAAGCCTACGCAACACCGTCACCTGCGTGCGGATTCGCCGCCACCTGCGGTCGGCGTCGGTTATCTCGTCGTCGCCACCGGCGTACACGGAGATCATGCGACGTTCCACGACCATGACCAGGTTGGTCAGCAGCCACGTGAGCGTCGCGATCAGCAGAATCAGCAGGCCGTGATCCACCCATGGGCGCCACGAGTCAGCGGCGCTGGAGGTGCGCTGCACCGCGATCGACGCGGCGAGGACCATCAGGGTGGCACGCACCGACATGCGTGTGAGCGCCGCGATGTCGCCGAGCACGGCACTTCGGCGTCCGATGCGCGTCAGCGCCCAGGTCAGGATCACCCCCGCCAGACATGCGATGACCACAGCGCCTGCGGCCCACGCCAAGGTGACGGCGAGATTGGTTGCGGACTCCAGCTCTTTCTCGTCGGGCATCGGATGAATTCAGCTCCACGGATCGGGGTCGGCATCTCTGGAGACGTTAGCGTCGGTCGTCCTCGTCGTCACATCGAGATCGGCGCGTACCAGGCGGTAGGGCGTGTCTCTACCCGATCATGTCCGCGGAGAACGTTAAGCTCTCGAACAGATGTTCACAGAAGGGGCCTGACGTGCGGGTAATGGGAGTCGACCCCGGACTGACCCGCTGCGGCTTGTGCGTCATCGAGGGCGGTCAGGGTCGCCAGGTCACCGCGCTGGACGTCGACGTGGTCCGCACCCCGTCCGACGAGCCACTGCCCCACCGGTTGCTCACCATCAGCGACGCCGTCGAGTATTGGATGGACACCCACCGTCCCGACGTCATCGCCATCGAGCGGGTGTTCTCGCAGCAGAACGTCTCCACCGTCATGGGCACCGCGCAGGCGGGCGGCGTGATCGCGCTGGCGGCCGCCAAACGCGGCATCGACGTGCACTTCCACACGCCGAGCGAGGTCAAGGCCGCCGTCACCGGCAGCGGCAACGCCGGTAAGGCGCAGGTCACCGCGATGGTCACCAAAATCCTTGCGCTGCAGGCGAAACCGACGCCCGCCGATGCCGCCGACGCGCTGGCGCTGGCGATCTGCCACTGTTGGCGCGCCCCGATGATCGCCCGGATGGCGGCGGCCGAGGCGATGGCCGCCGAACAACAACGGAAGTACAAGGCGAAATTGAAGGCGGCACGATGATCGCATCCGTTCGCGGCGAAGTTCTCGATATCGCACTCGACCACGTTGTCATCGAAGCGTGCGGCGTCGGCTACAAGGTGATGGCGACCCCGTCCACCCTCGCGACGCTGCGCCGCGGCAGTGAGGCCAGGCTGATCACCGCGATGATCGTGCGCGAAGACTCCCAAACGCTGTACGGCTTCGGCGGCGCCGACGCGCGTGACCTGTTCCTGACGCTGCTCGGCGTGTCGGGGGTGGGGCCGAAGATCGCGCTGGCCACCCTCGCGGTCTATGACGCGCCCTCGCTGCGGCAGGCCCTTGCCGACGGCGACGTGACCGCGCTGACCCGGGTGCCGGGCATCGGGAAGCGCGGCGCCGAACGTATGGTCCTCGAACTGCGCGACAAGATCGGTTCGGTGACCCCGGCCGGTGCCGTTGCCTTGAACGGCCACTCGGTGCGCGGCCCGGTCGTGGAAGCACTTGTCGGACTTGGCTTTGCGGTGAAGCAGGCCGAGGAAGCCACGGACAAGGTGCTGGCCAACGAGCCGGAGGCGACCACGTCGAGCGCGCTGCGAGCAGCGCTTTCCATGCTGGGTAAGAATTGATGAGCGCTCGCGCGAAGAACAGACGATCATGAGCCGATTCGAAGACCCCGACCTCTCGGACGACGTCGAGGACCGGGACGTCTCGCCGGCGCTGACCGTCGGTGAAGGCGATATCGACGCCAGCCTGCGGCCGCGGTCGCTGCGCGAGTTCATCGGACAGCCGCGGGTGCGCGAGCAGTTGCAGTTGGTCATCGAGGGCGCCAAGAACCGCGGCGGCACACCGGATCACATTCTGCTGTCGGGTCCGCCCGGCCTGGGCAAGACCTCGCTGGCGATGATCATCGCCGCCGAACTCGGATCGTCGCTGCGGGTCACCTCGGGTCCCGCACTGGAGCGCGCGGGCGACCTGGCGGCCATGTTGTCGAATCTCGTCGAGCACGACGTGCTGTTCATCGACGAGATCCATCGCATCGCACGGCCCGCCGAGGAGATGCTGTACCTGGCGATGGAGGATTTCCGCGTCGACGTCATCGTCGGCAAAGGCCCTGGCGCCACATCGATTCCGCTCGAGGTCGCGCCGTTCACGTTGGTCGGGGCGACCACCCGGTCAGGCGCACTGACCGGACCACTGCGTGACCGGTTCGGGTTCACCGCGCACATGGACTTCTACGAGCCAGCCGAGTTGGAGCGGGTGCTGTCCCGGTCGGCGGGCATCCTGGGCATCGAGTTGGGTGCCGAGGCCGGCGCCGAGATCGCGCGTCGCTCCCGGGGCACGCCACGCATCGCCAACCGGCTGCTGCGCCGGGTCCGCGACTACGCGGAGGTTCGTGCCGACGGCGTGATCACCCGCGACATCGCCAAGTCAGCGCTGGAGGTCTACGACGTCGACGAGCTGGGCCTGGACCGGCTCGACCGCGCCGTACTATCCGCCCTGACACGCAGTTTCGGGGGCGGACCTGTCGGGGTGTCGACGCTCGCCGTCGCGGTCGGCGAGGAAGCCTCCACCGTCGAGGAGGTGTGCGAGCCGTTCCTGGTGCGAGCCGGGATGCTTGCCCGCACCCCGCGCGGCCGCGTCGCCACCGCCCAGGCGTGGACGCATCTCGGCATGACCCCGCCCAACGGGGTCAGTGGCCTGGGTCAGGCCGGGCTATTCGACTAGGGGGTCAATTGATCACTGCTGGTTTGGTTTTGGCGGTTCTAGCCGCACTGCTGCACGTCTACATCTTCGTCATGGAGTCGCTGACGTGGACCTCACCGCGCACCCGCGCGACGTTCGGCACGACGCCGGAGACCGCAGAGACCACCAAGGAGCTGGCGTTCAACCAGGGCTTCTACAACTTGTTCCTGGCGATCGTCACCGCGATCGGGGTGGCCGCTGTCCTCATAGGCGCCAAGGCTGTCGGTGTCGCACTGGTGTTCGCGGGCGTCGGGTCGATGCTCGCCGCGGCGCTGGTGCTCCTGCTGTCGTCACCGGACAAGGCTCGCGCGGCGATCACACAGGGAACGTTGCCGCTGATCGCGGTTGTGCTGCTGGTGATCGGGTTGGCGATCTAATGGCTTGCGCGCGAGTGTGAACCTACCGCGGGATTGTCAACGATTCTTCGCGGTAGGTTCACACTCGGCGACCGTCGCTACAGCAGTCCGAGCAGTTGCAGATCGGTCACGTACTTGACGATGACTTCCCGCGTCACATGCGGAATGTCTTTGTCCGGACCGATCTTCGCGTCCTGCACTGCCGCGCGGAACCGATCCGTCGGGGCGATCGAGCCGCGAATCGGGGTTTCCGGGCGCTGGTAGCTGTGCAGCAGCGGGAGCACCGAAGCCTGGCGCTGGCGCTCCGGCAGAGCGCGGATCGTCGTCTCGAACCGCTGCACCCAGGTGGCGTAATCACCGACGCGCTCGACCGGATATCCAGCTTCGATGAGCCAGTCGACGTACTCGTCGAGCCCGATGCCGTCATCGTACGGGTTCATCACGTGATACGTCTCGAACCCGTCGACCACCCGTTCGCCCAGTGTGGAGATCGCCTCGGCGATGAATTCGACGGGCAGCCCGTCGTAGTGGGCCCGTTGCCGATTGCCGTCGGCGTCGAGCTCGTAGAACGAACCGGGTGCGATTCCGGTGGCGATCAGGCTCAGGATCAACCGGGTGAACATGTCGGGCACGTTGAGCTGACCCGCATAGGTGGTATCGGCCATGATCAAGTCGCAGCGGAACACCGAGACCGGAAGGCCGCACAGGTCGTGGGCCTCGCGCAGCAGGACCTCGCCGGCCCACTTGCTGTTGCCGTAGCCGTTGGCATAGCTGTCGTCGACCTTGCGGGTGGCGCTGATGACCCGGACGTCGCCGTCCTCGGTGAACTGGCCAGGCTCGATGCCCGCACCCACACCGATCGTCGACACATACACGAATGGCTTCTGCTTGGTGGTGAGTGCAATGCGGATCAGCTCCGCGGTGCCGAGCGCGTTGGGACCGAACAGCTGGCTGTAGGGCAGGACGTGGTTGACCAACGCCGCGGGGTCGACGATCAGGTCGACTGTATCGGCGAGCCGTTGCCACGTCTGCGGATCCAGTCCGAGGTTGGCCTCGCCCTTGTCGCCGGCGATGACCTCGAGATGGTCGGCCGCCAATTCACGGTAGTGGCGCAGAAGTTTGGGATCGCCCGAGTCGAACGTCTTGTCCAGGCGCTCGCGTGCGGCGGCGTCGTCCTTGGCGCGCACCAGGCAAATCACCTTGCCGTCGACCATGTCCATCCGCTCCAGCCATTCCAGGGCCAGGTAGCGGCCGAGGAATCCCGTCGCCCCGGTCAACAGCACCGTGCGCACCTCTGCGCTCGGGCCCGGCAGCGACGGAGCCGCGGCAAGAGTCTTGGCATCGATGAACTTGTCCAGTGTCAGATCACTGGCATGGACTTCGGTGGCGTCGCGGCCGTGCACCGACGCGAACGTCGGCCTCTTGCTACCGGGCTGCCGTTCTGACTCGATGTAGGCGGCCAGCGAGGCCAGGTCGCTGGCCGGGCTGACGATCACCCCGACCGGCACATCGATCTCGAAGATCTCATGCAGCAGGTTGGCGAATGTCAAGGCGGACAGGGAATCCCCACCCAGATCGGTGAAGTGCGCGTCGGGCTGAAGGTCGCTGGCCGCAGCGCCCAGTAGCGCGCCTGCGGCGCGGCTGATGGTTTCCAGAACCGGCCAGTCGGCGCCGTGTAGGCGCAGCTCCCGCAGCTCGTTGGCCTGGCTGTCGGCCAAGTCCGCGTAGAGCTGTTCGAGCCGATCGCCGTAGTACTCCTTCAACTTGGGCCGTGCGAGCTTGCGGATGCCGGTCAGCAGACCGTTCTCGAGCGTGAAAGGCGTTGTCTCGACGATGAAGTCGCGCGGAATCTCGTAGGACTGCAGACCCGCGGCCAGCGCGATGTCCTGCAGCGACTCGGTGATAAGCGGTTTCAGCGTGTCGGCGTCCTGATTGGCCAGCGCATCTTCGGTGGGTACGACGACGGCCAGCAGATACGAGCGAGCGCTGTTGCCGTACACGAAGATCTGCCGAATCAGCGGGCTGTCGACGAACAGCGCTTCCAGCTTCGAGACGGTGACGAATTCGCCCTGTGACAGCTTGAGCACGTTGTTGCGCCGGTCGAGGTACTTGAGCTGATCCGGTCCCAGCTCGGCAACGACGTCGCCGGTGCGGTAGTACCCGTCCGCGTCGAACACGTCCGCGGTGACCTCTGGGCGCTTGTAGTAGCCGGGGAACATGGTTTCCGACTTGATCAGCAGTTCACCCCGCGGGTACGGCCGGTCGGTGCTGAAGTAGCCGAGGTCGGGAACGTCGACCAGCTTGTAGTCGAGCACGGGAGGACGTTGCACGTGACCGTCGGTCAAGACCGCACCGGCCTCGGTGGAGCCGTAGCCATCGGTCAGGTGGACGTCGAGCAGCGACTCGACGAACTCCTTCATCTCCGACGAGATTGGCGCGGAGCCCGTCATCGCCGAGACGAACCGACCGCCGAGGAGGTTCTGACGCAGGTCGGCAAACACATCGGCCTCGACGGCCCATCGATCGCCGCCGTCAGCCGATCGGCGGTCGACTTCGCTTTGGTACTGCTGGAAGACCATGTCCCAGATTCGCGGCACAAAGCTCAACTGGGTGGGCCGCGCCAGCGCCAGGTCATCGAAGAAGGTCGAAAGATCGCTCTTGGCAACGAAATACGCTGTGCCGCCGGCTCCGAGGGTGGAGTACAGGATGCCGCGTCCCATCATGTGGCTCATCGGCATGAAGTTCAGCGTGATCGACGGGATGGCGCCTCCGTTGCCCCACATCGCCATGCTGGACCGGCGCCACGAGTTCGTGACCGCTTTCGTCAGGTAAATCGCGCCCTTCGGCGTGCCCGTGCTGCCGGACGTGTAGATCAGTAGCGCGAGGGTGTCGTCACCGGCGTCGAAGGCCGGTGGGGTCGGCAGCGTGTTGCCGCGAACGAGCGCATCAGCCAAAGTCTCGACAACGATCGGGGTTTCGGCGAGCCGGTCGATTGCGGCCGCGAGCGCCTCCCGGTGGTCGTCGACCTCGGCGTGGTAATCGAACACGACCAGCCGCTCAGGGAGATGACCTGTCAGCATGAGTTCGACGGCGTCGTCGAGGAAGTCGATGCTCGATGCGATAGCCACCGGCTCGGTCTCAGCAGCGATGGGCCGCAGCTGCGCGACCGGCGCGCTGGTCTGAAGAGGGACGGACACCGCGCCGAGGCGCAGCAGCGCCATGTCGACCGTCGTGTAGTCGACGCTCGTGAACCCGAGAATCGCGACCCGATCACCGGGCCGCACCGGATTCTCGGTCAGCGCGGCCGCGACTGCGTTGACCCTGTCCGACAGCTCGCGGTAGGTAACGGTGTCAAAACGGGGGAGCAGTTCAGCGGATGTCCGGCCCGTTGTCGGGTCGGTGACGAACTCAACAGCGCGCTGCCCGAGCGCCGGCCGGTCGGCGTAGCCATCGATGACGGTCTGCACGACCTGCGGCAGCCGCAGGTCGGGCGCCTCAATCGCATGCGCGACTGATTCGCTGGGTCGGGCATCGGCGAACTGCTGGTCTGTGGCGTACAAATCGGAGATGCGGCGCTCGAGCCGCCCTTCACGGGTATCAGTCGACATCAGGAATCCTCAGCAAATCGCAGGAAGTGGTAGCGCAACGCCGCGCTGTAAGTAAAGTACGTTAGCAAAGCTAACTTTATTCCAGTGGTGGCTGTCAGTTTGCTGTGAACGGTGTGATGGCTGTCACCGGATCGCAGGCAACGCAGTCGCCGGATCGGCCCGGCCGGCAAGGACCTCGATGGCCGCGATCGGGTCAGGGATCGCGATGAGCAAATCGCGCGTCGCCGCCAGGGCGCTATCCGACGGGCGGTCGCCACCCACCGCGTGGGCCAGGTCGAGCAGGTGCACGGTCGCCTCCATCAAGGCGACCTCTGCGACGACGGCCAGTGTGGTGGTGCCGACGACGGGATAAGAGATCACCGTCTCTCTGGACATCGGTGTGGCGCGCAGGATTTGGGCACACTGGGTGAAACGTGTCACAGCATCGTCAGGTGTGAGCGCCGTCGCATCGGAGGTCGCCCTCTCGGCGATGCCGTCGGCGGACGTGTGGGCGATGCCGCCAGGGGCGTTGAAGCGGCGCAGCATCTCCGCGGCTTCCGTGACCGCGGCGGGTTCGTCGGTCGCGGCCGCGGTCAGCATGTCGAACATCGCACGGCTCGGGCATAGATGCGCGACCAGTCCTCGTACCTCCCAGGGCCTGCACCGCGTTGCCGTCGACCATTGCTGAGGCGTGAGCTCGGCGCAGCGGCGCGCCCATCGCTCCCAGGCGTCGGCAAGAGTCTCGCGCACGGCGTCCTCGTCGAGGCGCATGCCGTCACCCTAGCCAGCATCGG
>Ga0207683_10000563_pt1 | contig 34316 bp, 27 predicted proteins | sample KBSM73metaG_FD_184333 | JGI IMG/M metagenome (GOLD analysis project Ga0207683, IMG submission 184333) | Miscanthus rhizosphere microbial communities from Kellogg Biological Station, Michigan, USA - KBS M7-3 metaG (SPAdes) (version 2) | ecosystem: Host-associated > Plants > Roots > Rhizosphere >... | reverse complement strand
CCGTTCTTCGTCATGTGCGCCAGCAGCGCGCTGGCGATGAGGTCGTCGTTCTGCGTCGTCTTGAACACCCAGCGCTTCTTGGCATCGAGCGGCTCGACGACGCTCGACGTGCCCACGGTGGCCATCATCGGAACTTTGGCCTCCGCGATGAAATCGAGGATCGCCAGCGCATTCGGCGTGGTCGACGGGCCGATCAGCGCGTCGATGTTGTTCTCCTGGATGAGCTTCTTGATGTTCTGCACGGCGCGCGTGGAGTCTCCGCCGTCCTCGAGCTGCACGTACTCGATGGTCGTGTCACCGACCTTCCTGGGCAACAGGTCCCCGGTGTTTTTCTGCGGAATGCCGATCGCCGACGTCGGTCCGGTGGCGGAGACCATGAGGCCGACCTTCACCTGCCCGGTGGCGGCGAAGGAACAAAGGAAAGCGACGGCGGCGAAGAGAGGACGAACGGACACTTTAACTCCCGGAAGAATGACGGACCAAACGTGGAATGCTATGCCGAACCGTGCGTCCGGGACAAGTCGCGCCAGCCGCGAGGCGGCGCGCGGTCTGTCTACGCGAATTGCCCGGCGGCGTGTCCCGACGCCCACGCCCATTGGAAGTTGTAGCCGCCGAGCCAGCCCGTGACGTCTACCACTTCTCCGATGAAGTAGAGCCCGGGGACGTCCGTCGCGCCCATGGTCTTCGACGACAGATGGCTCGTCGCCACCCCGCCGCACGTCACTTCCGCCTTCTGGTAGCCAAGGGTGCCGGAAGGCAGTACGCGCCAGTGATGGAGCAGTTGCGCGGCCTCGCGCAGCCTCTCTTCTCCCAGTTGCTTCATTGGCATCGCCACGCCGTGCGCCGCACACCATTGCTGCGCGAAGCGCTTGGGCAGCCGTTGCGCCAACAGCGTCGGCAACAGCGCCTGCGAATTGACTTGCGCGCACAGCCATAGCGCGGCGTCCTCGCCAGGCAGGAGGTCGATCGACAACGGTGTGCGGCCGTCCCAATACGACGAAACCTGCAGGATCGCCGGGCCGGACAGCCCGCGATGCGTGAACAGCAGGTTCTCGCGAAAGCGGCCACCGTTGCACGCTACCTCGGCGTCGATGGAAACGCCCGACAGGTCGCCGTAGCGCGCCAGCGCTTCGGGCGCGAACGCGAGTGGCACCAGCCCGGGGCGCGGGGGTACGACCGGCAGACCGAATTGCTCGGCGATACGGTAACCAAACGGCGTCGCGCCGATCTTCGGCACCGACAAGCCGCCGGTGGCGATGACCAGGGATCCGCAGCGCGCACTGCCCTGCGGCGTGGTGATTTCGAATCCTTCCGTCCTGCGCTCGACGCGGTCGACCGGACAGGGCATCCGCCATTGCACGTTGCCGCGATCGCACTCATCCTTCAGCATGCGGATGATGTCCTGCGCAGTGTCGTCGCAGAACAGTTGCCCGAGCTTCTTCTCGTGATACGCGATGCCGTACTTCTCGACCTGCGCGATGAAGTGCCGCGGTGTATAGCGGGCGAGCGCCGAGCGGCAGAAGTCCGGATTCTGCGACAGGAAGTTCGCCGGCGTGGCGCCGCTGTTGGTGAAATTGCAGCGGCCGCCGCCGGAGATGCGGATTTTCTCCCCGAGCAGGTGGTAATGCTCGATCAGCAGCACGCTGCGCCCGCGCTGCCCGGCCTGCGCGGCGCACATCATGCCGGCGGCACCCGCGCCAATGACGACGACGTCGTGATCAGACATCAGGGACCGGGCGGCGGCCGGCCGCCACCGGGTTCGGACGCGTCAGCGCTGCTCGAGCACCGGCGACGCAATCTTGGCCAGCACGTGCTCGAGGTTGCTCACACTGCGATTGACGTTGCCGAGTTTGTCCAGGCCGAACAAACCGATGCGAAAGCTCTGGAAGTCCGCCGGCTCGTCGCATTGCAGAGGCACACCGGCCGCGGCCTGCAATCCCTGGTCGAGGAATTTCCTCGCGCTCTGCATGTCCTTGTCGTCCGTGTAGCTCACCACGACGGAGGGCGACTGAAAGCCCTCGGCGGCAACGCTTGCGAAGCCATGGCGCGCCAGCAGCGCACGGACCTTGGCGCCCAATTCCCGTTGCGCGGCGCGCATGTTCTCGAATCCGGCCTGCTCGGTTTCCCTCATCGTGTCGCGCAAGCGCGCGAGCGAATCGGTTCCCAGCGTCGCGTGATAGGCGTGACCGCCCTTTTCGTACGCTTCCATGATCGCGAGCCACTTGCGCAGATCGCAAGCGAAGCTGGTGGAAGTCGTGGTCTCGATGGCGGTGCGGGCGCGTTGGCTCAGCATCACCAGCGCGAATCCGGGCGTGCTGCTCCAGCCTTTTTGCGGCGCGGTGATCAGGACGTCGACGCCGCAGGCCTCCATGTCGACCCACAGCGCACCCGATGCCACGCAATCGAGGATGAATAGGCCACCGGCCGCGTGGATGGCGTCACCCACCGCTCGCAGGTAGCTGTCCGGGAGCAGTATTCCCGATGCCGTCTCGACGTGCGGCGCGAACACGGCATCGGGGCGATCCGTGCGGATCGAGTCGACCACTTCCTCTATCGGGGCCGGAGCAAACGGGGCGTGCTTTTCATCGCCGATCCGGCGCGCCTTGAGCACGGTAGCCTCCGCCGGGATCTTGCCTGCGTCGAAGATCTGCGACCAACGGTAGCTGAACCAGCCGTTGCGTATGACCAGGCATCGCTTGCCGGTGGCGAATTGCCGCGCAACCGCTTCCATGCCAAACGTCCCACCGCCAGGCACCACGATAGCCGAGTGCGCGTTGTAGACGTGCTTGAGAATGCCCGAGATGTCGCACATGACGCGTTGGAAGCGCTGCGACATGTGATTGAGCGAGCGGTCCGTGAAAACGACCGAGTACTCGAGTAGGCCGTCGGGATCGACGTCTGGACGAAGGCCGGGCATAGAAGTCCCCTGCGAGAGTTCGAGGAAGGTGGCGAACGAGGGTGGCAAATTAGGGCGCGAAGATCAGCTTAGCACGACCGGACTCTCTGGCAGACCGGCGCGAACGCGACGCCGGCTACCGCGGATTACTGGCCGAAGAAGTCCTTGACCTTGTCGAACCAGCCCTTGGCACGCGGGTTGTGCTTGCCCGGATCTTCCTCGTTGATCGCCTCGAATTCGCGCAGCAAGTCCTTCTGCCGTGATGTGAGCTTCACCGGCGTTTCGATCGCCACGTGGCAATACAGGTCGCCCTGCACCGAACCACGGACCGGACGAATGCCCTTGTTGCGAAGCCGGAACGTCTGGCCCGATTGCGTCTCGGGCGGCACCTTGATCGTGGCGTGTCCGTCCAGCGTCGGTATTTCCAGCTCGCCGCCCAATGCGGCCGTCGCGAAACTGATCGGCATCTCGCAATGCAGGTCCGCGCCGTCGCGCTGGAACACCTGGTGCGGCTTCAAGTGCACGACGACGTAGAGATCCCCTGAGGGGCCGCCGTTCAATCCGGCCTCGCCTTCGCCCGTCAGGCGGATGCGGTCGTCCGTATCCACGCCCGCCGGAATCTTCACCGACAGCGTCTTGTGTTTTTTCACGCGGCCCGCGCCGTGGCAGGTGGCGCACGGATCGGGGATGACCTTGCCGGTGCCGTGGCAGGTCGGGCACGTCTGCTGGATCGAGAAGAATCCCTGCGACACGCGCACTTCGCCGCGTCCACCGCAGGTGCCGCATGTCGTCGGCTTGGTACCCGGCTTGGCGCCGGTGCCGTGGCACGTTTCACAACCTTCCATGGCCGGGATCCGGATCTTCACTTCCGTTCCGCGCGCGGCATCCTCCAGCGACAGCTCGAGGTTGTAGCGCAGGTCCGCGCCGCGGTACACGCCGCTGCCGCCGCCGCGCCCCTGCTGGCCGAAGATCTCGCCGAAGATGTCGCCGAACGCGTCGGCGAATCCGCCGAAACCTTCAGGCCCGCCGGGCCGGCCGCCGAAACCCGCGGACGGATCTACGCCCGCGTGCCCGAACTGGTCATAGGCCGCGCGCTTTTTCGCATCGGTCAGGACCTCGTACGCTTCCTTGGCCTCCTTGAATTTCTCTTCCGAGGCCTTGTCATCCGGATTGCGGTCCGGATGATGCTTCATCGCCATCTTGCGATAGGACTTCTTGATGTCCTCTTCGCTCGCGTCGCGGCTCAATCCCAGTGTCGTGTAGTAATCCCGCTTCGCCATGATCCTGATTGCCCCTTGATCCCGCAAAAGCCCTCACGGGCAATTTCTGGTTAGAACGTTAACGATTCCACAACGGCAAAGGCCGGACGGAGGGACGCCATGAGGCGACCACTCCAATCCGGCCAGTCATTCCGTCGCGCTTGACCGTCGCGACTACGCGGTCTTTGCGCGCGACGGAATAACTATTTCTGGTCCTTGACCTCGGTGAACTCCGCGTCGACGACCTTCTCGTCACCGTGATGTCCGCCCGCGCCACCCGCCGCCTCCGCGCCCGCGCCGCCTCCCGCGCCCGCGGCACCCGCCGCGTTCGCCGCTTCCTGCGCCTGCGCGTACATGACTTCGCCGAGCTTCTGCGACGTCTTGGCCAGTTCCTCGGCCTTCGCTTCCAGCTCTTCCTTGGTCGCGTCGTTCTTCTTCAGCAGTTCCTCGGCGTCCTTCACCGCGGCTTCGATCTTGGCCTTGTCTTCTTCACCCACCTTGTCGCCGTATTCGGCAACCGACTTCTTCACGCTGTGTACCAGCGCGTCGAGGCTGTTGCGCGCCTGGACCGTCTCGACCATCTTGCGGTCGTCCTCGGCATGCGCCTCGGCGTCCTTCACCATCTTCTCGATTTCGGCTTCCGACAATCCGGAGTTGGCCTTGATCGTGATCTTGTTCTCCTTGCCCGTCGCCTTGTCCTTGGCCGACACGTGCAGGATGCCGTTGGCGTCGATGTCGAACGTGACCTCGATCTGCGGCGTGCCTCTGGGCGCCGGCGGGATGCCCTCGAGGTTGAACTGGCCGAGGCTCTTGTTGCCGCCGGCCACATCGCGCTCGCCCTGCAGCACGTGGATGGTCACCGCGCCCTGGTTGTCGTCGGCCGTCGAGAACACCTGTTGCGCCTTGGTCGGGATCGTCGTGTTCTTCTTGATCAGCTTGGTCATGACGCTGCCCAGCGTCTCGATGCCCAGCGACAGCGGCGTCACGTCGAGCAGCAGCACGTCCTTCACGTCGCCCTTGAGCACGCCACCCTGGATGGCCGCGCCGACGGCGACCGCCTCGTCCGGATTCACGTCCTTGCGCGGTTCCTTGCCGAAGAATTCCTTGACCTTGTCCTGCACCTTCGGCATGCGCGTCTGGCCGCCGACCAGGATCACGTCGGAGATGTCGGACAGCTTCACACCGGCGTCCTTGATGGCGACGCTGCACGGTCCGATGGTGCGCTCGATCAATTCCTCGACCAGCGCCTCGAGCTTGGCGCGCGTGATCTTCATCGTCAGATGCTTCGGGCCTGACTGGTCAGCCGTGATGTAAGGCAGGTTGATCTCGGTCTGCTGCGACGACGACAGCTCGATCTTCGCCTTCTCGGCCGAGTCCTTGAGGCGCTGCAACGCCAGCACGTCGTTCTTCAGGTCAACGCCGGATTCCTTCTTGTACTCGGTGACGATGTAGTCGATGAGCCGCTGGTCGAAGTCCTCGCCACCCAGGAACGTGTCGCCGTTGGTCGACAGGACTTCGAACTGATGCTCGCCTTCGACATTGGCAATCTCGATGATCGAGATGTCGAACGTTCCGCCACCCAGGTCATAGACCGCGATCTTGCGGTCGCCTTCCTTCTTGTCCATGCCGAACGCCAGCGCCGCCGCAGTGGGTTCGTTGATGATGCGCTTGACCTCGAGGCCCGCGATCTTGCCCGCGTCCTTGGTCGCCTGCCTCTGCGAGTCGTTGAAATAGGCCGGGACCGTGATGACGGCCTCGGTGACTTCCTCGCCCAGGTAGTCCTCGGCGGTCTTCTTCATCTTGCGCAGGATTTCCGCGGAGACCTGTTGCGGCGCGATTTTCTTGCCGCGCACTTCGACCCACGCGTCGCCGTTGTCGGCCTTGATGATCTTGTAGGGCATCAGGTTGATGTCCTTCTGCACTTCCTTTTCCTCGAACTTGCGGCCGATCAGCCGCTTGATCGCATAGAGCGTGTTCTTGGGATTGGTGACCGCCTGCCGCTTGGCCGACGCGCCGACCAGGATTTCTCCGTCTTCCTGGTACGCGACGACCGAGGGCGTGGTGCGCGCGCCCTCAGCGTTTTCGATGACCTTGGGCGTGCCGCCCTCCATGATGGAGACGCAACTGTTGGTGGTCCCCAGGTCGATGCCGATGATCTTGCCCATGATGTCTTACCCTCCGTGATTCGAATGCGAATGAATGTGAAGAACCTGCCCGTCAGATGGGGATTTCGCTCCGGCGAATCAACCCAACCGGGAACCTCGCCGATGATTTCTAGGTGCTTTCGCTCTTGCCCTTCGCTACCGTCACCAGCGCGGGCCGCAGCACGCGATCGTTGATGAGGTAGCCCTTCTGAAAGACGTCCACGACGGTGTTCGCCGGCAAGTCGGATTCGACCATCTGCATCGCCTGATGCCGGTGCGGATCGTACTTCTCGCCCGCCGGATTGACTTCCAGGACTTGCGCGCGGTCGAACGACGCCTGAAGCGCCTTCAACGTCAGCGCCGCGCCGGATCGCAGCGTCTCGAGCGAGACCTCGCCTCCAGCGAGCGTCTGTTCCAGCGCATCCTTCACAGGCAGCAGGTCCTCGGCGAACCGTTCCACCGCGTATTTGTGCGCCTTGGCGACGTTGACCTCTGACTGCTTGCGCACGTTTTCGGTCTCCGCCTTGGCGCGCAGCCAGGCGTCCTTGAGTTCGGCGACTTCCGACTCGACCTTTATGAGTTGCGCGGCAATGTCGTCGGCGATATGGCCCGCTTCGCCGTTATCGGCGACGGCTTCCGGACCGGCTGTCGCGGCCTCAGGCGTGAGGACCGGACTTTCGGCTTCCGGCTGGGGATGTGTTCGTTTCATGCTTGGGGTCCCTGGAATCGTTTTTGCTATCCGCACGCACGTTGGGGTCATTTGGCGCGATTCAAGCCCTTTCCCGACAAGAGCGGGATAAACGTTTACAAAACAATTTGTTATCGTTTTGCCAGCGGCAACGCGCTGACCGGACCAGCGTCAGGCGCTTGCGCCCAGTGCCTTGGCGCGCAGCTTGGTGGCCTCTCGGGTCGCTGCGCCGGGGGACTCGGCCAGCCAGCCCTCGAGCTCCCGGAATACGAGATTCGCCAGCGCGGCAATCCACACCGGATTCTCGTTGAGGCACGGAATGGCGTTGAATTCCTTGCCGCCGGCCTGGATGAATGTCGCCCGCGCCTCGATGCCGATTTCCTCCAGCGTTTCCAGGCAGTCGGCGACAAATCCCGGGCAAAACACATCGACCCGTGACACCCCCTCACGGCCAAGCGTCGTCAGCACCTCGGACGTGTAGGGCTTGAGCCATTGCGCGCGGCCGAAGCGGGACTGGAACGCGAGCGACCATTGTCCGGATTCCAGACCCAGTTCCTGGGCGAGCAGCCGGCCCGTCGTCAGGCACAGACAGTGATAGGGATCGCCACGATCCAGCGTCCGCTGCGGCAAACCGTGGAACGACATCAGCAGGCGGTCCGGGCGGCCGTGCTTGACCCAGAAGTCATTGACGTTTTGCGCGAGCGCCTTGATGTAGGCAGGGTCGGCGTGGAACGTGTCGACCAGACGCAGGCCGGGGATGCGCCGCATGTGGCGCAGGTGATCGACGACGGCGTCGAATGCCGACGCCGTAGTGCTGGCCGCATATTGGGGATACAGCGGCACGACGAGAATTCGTTCGCAATTCGCGGCCCGCAGGCGATCGAGCGCTGCGCCCACGCTCGGATTGCCGTAGCGCATTCCCAGTTCCACCGGACACTGGTCGGCAGGGAATCCTGCGCTCTTGAGGCGTTGCCCGAGGTAACCCAGCAACAGCGACCGTTGCCTCACGCTGTGCACCAGCAGTGGGGAGCCGTCCTTGGTCCAGATCGCGGAGTATTTCCGGGCCGAGGCCGCCGGCCGCACCAACAGGATCACGCCATACAGAATGGGCTTCCACAGCCATGGCGGAATTTCGATGACGCGCGGATCGGACAGGAATTGCGCGAGATACCTGCGCACAGCCGAAGGCGTGGCTTGATCGGGCGTGCCGAGGTTGACGAGCAGAACGCCGACGCGCGGCAAACGGTCGTGCGCAAACGGCGGTTCAGGCGCGTGGGCCATGCGCTGCCTTGTGTCTGTACTTCATCGCGCCGCGGTCGCTCGCGGATGACTCCCGATCCACGCGTCCAGTCCGCGTCGCGCCTGGCGCTGGATCGCCTTGCGCACGAACGGCGTCCATCCGAGCAGCGCGCCCTTGGCGCCGAGCGCCATGCGGCTCCAGCGCCACAGGTCGAAGCTATCCACGTGGCGGGCGATCCGGCCCGCGCTGAAGGCGAATTCGGCGTCGATGATGTTGTGCACCGGACGGCCGGTGCCGGAGAACGTATAACGGGCCTCCCAGTGCGCGGCGCCTGCCGCGTCGTCGGCGCGCACGTCGCGCCATTCCACACGCAGGTCGCGGCCGCGCTCGCACAGCATCGACCACATTGCGCCGACCTCGTCGCCCGCCAAGTCGAACACCGGGTCGGAGAAGCGCGCGTCCGGCGCGTAACAGGAGGCCATCGTCGCGGCATCCCTCCGGGCAAACGCGGAATAGAACCGGTCGAGCAATGCCGCGTTGGGATGGGCCTCACTCATCGCTCACTCATCGCTCACTCATCGCTCATTCTTCACTCATTCTTCATTCAACTGTGCCGACATCGCGTTGGAAAGAAGCTTGGCCGTGACGTCGACGATAGGAATCACCCGCTCGTAGGCCATTCGCGTCGGGCCGATCACGCCCAGCGTTCCGACCACCTTGCCATTGGCTTCATAGGGCGCCGTGACGACGCTGTATTCATCCAGCGGGGCCAGCCCCGACTCGCCGCCGATGTAGATCTGCACCCCCTGGGCGCGCTGCGAAACGTCGAGGAGATGCAGGATCGATGTCTTCTGGTCGAACATGTCGAAGAGCCGGCGCAGCCGTTCCATGTTGGATGCCAGGCCGTCGGCGTGCATCAGGTTGCGCTCGCCGGTAACGACCAGCGATTCGCCTTCCGCGTAGGCGCCTTCGCCGGCATCCACCGCCGCGCTCATCAGGCCCGCGATGTCTTCGCGCAGTGTTCGCAATTCATCGGTGATCCGGGCGCGGATCGTCGTCAGCGGCTGCCCGGCGAAGTTGTTGTTGAAGAAATTGGTGGCCTCGACCAGTTGCGTCTGCGAGTACGCGCGATCGGTATGCAGGATGCGGTTCTGCACGTCCCCTTCGGCCGTTACCAGGATGAGCAGCACGCGCCGCTCCGAAAGGCGCAGGAATTCCAGATGACGGAACGCCGCCTCGCGCCGCTTTGGCGTCATCACCACGCCGGCGAATTGCGTCAGCTGCGACAGGAGACCGGCAGCCGCGCTCACGAGTTGCTGCGGACGATCGGCGACGAGTTCGCCTTCGAGCCGGTCGATCTCGCTGCGATCGAGCGGTTTGGTCACCATCAGACTGTCGACGAAGAAACGGTAGCCCTTGGGCGTCGGCACGCGGCCCGCGGACGTATGCGGGCTGCTGATGAACCCCATCTCCTCCAGGTCCGCCATTACGTTGCGGATCGTCGCCGGCGAAAGCTCGAGGCCGGAGTGCCGCGACAGCGCGCGTGAACCTATCGGCTGCCCATCGCCGATGTACCGCTCGATCAGCGTCTTGAGGAGGTGCTGCGCGCGCGGTTCAAGCATGACAACGATTTTACAGCGCTCCATCGTTTCGAGGGGCGGCTGTCCTGTGGCATTTGCACTTTCGGTCTAGCGTTCCGCACTGCGGGCTGTGGTTTAATCGTGCCCATGCCCAAAGCCGCCGCCGCGCTGGTCTTTCCACGCGTTGCCCTTGTCGGTCGCCATGAGAGCCCGGATCTGGCGTCGCCGCTGTCCCGCGTCGCCGAATACTTGACCGCCAAGGGCCATTCCGTCGTGCTGGAGCATGAAACCGCGCGCCATTCCCCGTTGGCTGGCTACTCCGTGGCGGCGCAGGAGGACCTTGAGCACGCGGTCGACCTGGCGATCGTACTCGGCGGCGACGGCACAATGCTCTCGATTGCGCGCCGGCTCGCGCCATTCGGCGTGCCGCTGATCGGCATTAACCAGGGGCGCCTGGGCTTCCTGACCGACATTCCCTTGGCGAGGATGGAGTCCGCACTGGACGCCATGCTGGAAGGACGCTATCTCGAGGAACGGCGAACGCTGCTCGCGGCGGTGGTGGTGCGCACCAACGGCGAGCGCGACGACGCGCTCGCGCTGAACGAGGTCGTCGTCAATCGCGGTTCGCTCGGCAGCATGATCGAGTGCGCGGTGGAGATCGACGGCCGCTTCGTCTACTCGATGCGCGCCGACGGCATTATCGTTGCCACGCCCACGGGGTCGACCGCCTACGCGCTTTCCGCGGGTGGCCCCATCCTCGATCCGCAGCTGGCCTCGTTCCTGCTCGTACCGGTCGCGCCGCATGCGCTGACGCATCGTCCGATTGCGATCTCCGATGCGGCGCGCATCTCGATCACCGTGCTCAGCGCGCGCGACGCCGGCTTCCACTGCGACGGACAGGGACACTACACGTTGGCCGAAGGCGACCGCGTCGAAATATCCCGCGCGCCGCAGGCCGCGCGCTTCCTGCATCCCGAAGGTCACGACTATTTCGCGATGCTGCGCGAGAAGCTGCATTGGAGCGCCACGCCGGAGCGGGTGGGCGGGATGAGGCACGACGATCGCGCGGGCGGCCGCGGCAAGGACGACGTGCCATGAAGAGCGTTGCCGCCAAGCGCTGATGCTGCGCCTTCTCTCGATTCGCAATTTCGTCGTAGTTGCTTCGCTCGACGTCGAGTTCGAGCGCGGCCTCACTGTCCTGACAGGCGAGACCGGCGCCGGAAAATCGATCCTGCTCGATGCGCTGTCGCTGTTGCTGGGCGACCGCTTCGAACTGCGCCAGCTGCGCCCCGGCGCCGACCGCGCCGAACTCGCCGCGGTCTTCGACACCACCGACACGCCAGCGGTCGACGCCTGGCTGGCCGAGCAGGAACTCACCGGCGACGGAGACGAAGTGCTGTTGCGCCGGGTCCTCGACGCGCAGGGGCGAAGCCGGGCATGGATCAACGGCCGGCCGGCGACGCTGGCGCATCTGAAAGACTTGGGCGAGAAGCTCGTCGACCTGCACGGCCAGCACGCGCATCAATCTCTCGCGCAGGCCGAGTCTCAACGCGATCTGGTCGACGCCTTCGGCGGGTTCACGACGCTCGCGCAGGAAGTAGCGGACAGCTATCGCGCCTGGCGCACTGCCATCGAGCAATGCGCGGCCGCCGCGCATGTGGCGCAGGCGACATCCACTGAACGCGAGTTCCTCGACGCGCGGCGCCGCGAACTCGCGGCGCTCAACATCACGCCCAGCGAATGGGCCGACCTCTCCGCGGGACAGTCGCGGTTGGCGAACGCGGCCGATCTGATCGCAGCCGCGACGCAAGGCAGCGAAACGCTGGCCGACGGCGACGGCGCGCTCACGCTGCGGCTGGCGCAACTGACGCAGCGTCTCAGGGCCGCCGCAGTGAACGATCCGGCACTTGCGCAGGTCGTTGCGCTGCTCGAACCCGCCGCTGTCGAGCTGGAAGAGGCTGCCCGCGCGCTGCGCGACTACTTGCACCGCCTGGACCTCGACCCGCAGGAGCTGCAGCGTGTCGAGGGCCGGCTTTCAGCGATCCACGATCTCGCTCGCCGCCACCGCGTGCGGCCCGAGGCGTTGCCTGCCCTGCTGGCCGAAACCGAGGCGCGCCTCGCGGCGCTGGCCGAATCGGCGGACGCAGAGGGGCTGGCGCGACGGGCCGCCGAGGCGGAAGCGGTCTTCCGCGCGCACGCCGGGCATCTGGCCAAGAAGCGCCGCTTCGCCGCGACCGAACTCGCGCATCGCGTCACGCAGGCGATGCAGTCGCTGAGCATGGCGGGAGGACGCCTCGAAGTCGCGCTGGTTCCCCTCCCTTCGCCTGCGAGCTATGGCCTGGACGAGGTCGAATTCCGCGTAGCAACGCATCCGAAGCAACCGCTGGGGCCGCTGGCACGCGTTGCGTCGGGTGGCGAACTGTCGCGGATCGCGCTCGCCATCCAGGTGGTCGCGAGCGAGGTCGGCCAGATTCCGACATTGATCTTTGACGAAGTGGACAGCGGCATCGGCGGCGCGGTAGCCGACACCGTCGGACGGCTGTTGCAAACACTCGGCTCCGACCGGCAGGTACTGTGCGTCACCCACCTGCCCCAGGTTGCGGCGTGCGCCGACGCTCACTTTCGCGTCAGCAAGACGGGCAAGGGCGACGGCGTGACGAGTGAACTGGCGCAGCTCGCGCCCGCGGATCGCGTCGAGGAACTGGCCCGGATGCTGGGCGGCGCGGAGATCACCGCGAAGACTCGCGCGCACGCCAGGGAGATGCTGGAGTCCGGCGGCAGGCCGATTGCGCCGGTACGCAAACCCGGCCGGCGCGCGGCGGAAAGTTAGGCGCGCGGCCGACCTTCAGGTACGGGACGTCAGGACTTGCGCGCCTTGCTGGTGCTCGCGAGCTTCGGCGCGAAAGTGCCTTTGACCGGCTTGGACTTGGCCTTGCCCGCGGTCGCCTTGGCGGCCACCGGCGGCAGCGATTCTCCGGTCTCGAGCCAATGCTTGACGCGCTGCGCATCGCCCAACCGCGTGTACTTGCCCAGGGAATCGAGCAGCACGATCACCATGGGGCGGCTGGCGATGGTCGCCAGCATCACCACGCAGCGACCGGCTTCGCGGATGTAACCGGTCTTCTGCAACTGGATGTCCCACGCGACGTTCTTGACCAGCGCATTGGAATTGTTGAATCCGAGCGTCTGCCCGGACGGCTGCACCTCGACGAAGTGCTCCGGCGTTGTCGTGTAGTCGCGGATCAGCGGATAGTTCGCCGCGGCGCCGACCATCAACGCCAGGTCATTCGCCGTCGAGACGTTGTTCGGGGAAAGGCCGGTCGGGTCCTCGAATCGCGTCCGCGTCATGCCCAGTTCGGCCGCTTTGGCGTTCATCGCCGCCACGAACGCGTTACTGCCGCCGGGATAATGGCGCGCGAGGGAGGAGGCCGCGCGGTTCTCCGACGACATGAGCGCCAGCCGCAGCATCTCGCCACGCGACAGCGTCGCGCCCATCCGCAGGCGGGAATGGCTGCCCTTGAGGTAGTCGAAGTCGTCCATGTCCACGGCTACGAGATCGTCGAGCGGGAGGTTCGCGTCCAGGACGACCATGGCGGTCATGAGCTTGGTCAGCGACGCGATGGGCGTCACTGCGTCTGCCGCTTTGGCGTACATGCGGCGGCCGTCCTGGGCGTCCAAAACGAGCACGTTGGCCGAAGCCAGCCGCAGCTTGCCCGGGTCGAGGAACGGCGCCGCCGCTGCCGCCGTCGCGGTGAGCGGTCCAAGAATGCAAGCAAAAACAATGAGTAACGATCGAGTCATCAGGCCAAGCCTCAAAAATCCAAATGCCTTATCGCACGGCGGGACGCCGCGAGTCAATCCCCCAGACGCATCAAGGACTTAACTTGTCCGCCCCTGTTGCCTAAGGCGCAGCAATCCCCGTGCCCGCGACCTCGGGTAACCCGTGGGACGGATTTCGCCCTCCCGGTAGTGCGCCGCGACCCCCTACAACGCCTGCAGGCTGGTTTTCGCTGACTCGGGCGTTGATTGCGCAGGCGCGCGCCGCTCCTCGTCCTGCTGCAGCCGCCACATCCGGGAGTACACGCCATTCGCGGCCAGCAGCGTGGCGTGCGCCCCCCGCTCCACGATGCGGCCGTGCTCCAGGACCAGGATTTCATCGGCATCGACGACCGTCGACAGCCGGTGCGCGATCGTCAGCGTCGTGTGGTTCTGCGCGATCGCCGACAATTCGGCCTGGATCGCCTTTTCCGCCTTGGAATCGAGGGCGCTCGTCGCTTCGTCGAAGATCAGCACGTGCGGTGACTTGAGGATTGCGCGGGCAATGGCCACGCGCTGCTTCTCGCCGCCCGAGAGCTTCAGGCCGCGCTCTCCCACCGGGGTCGCATAACCTTCGGGCAGTCCGGCGACGAAGTTATGGATCTGCGCCGCCTTTGCCGCGGCGACGATCTCGTCCCGCGTGGCGCCGGGCTTGCCATACGCGATGTTGTATTCGATCGAATCGTTGAACAGCACGGTGTCCTGCGGCACGATGCCGATCGCGGCCCGCAGGCTCGTCTGCTGGACATCGCGAATGTCCTGGCTGTCGATGCTGATGCGTCCTCCACCGATGTCGTAGAAGCGGTACAGCAGCCGCGCGAGCGTGGACTTGCCGGAGCCTGAGGGACCGACGATGGCCACCGTGCGGCCGGCGGGAATCGTGAACGAAACATCGAACAGGATCTGGCGGTTGGCCTCGTAGCTGAAATACACGCGCTCGAAGCGGACCTCGGCCCCGCGGATCACAAGCGCGGGCGCGCCGGGCTTGTCGCGGATCTCCGCGTTTTCCTCGATCAGCGCGAACAGCCGCTCCATGTCGGCCAGCGCCTGTTTTATTTCGCGGTAGATGACGCCCAGGAAATTGAGCGGGATGTAGAGCTGGATCATGAAAGCGTTGACGAGGACCAGGTCGCCGATGGTCATCGTGCCGGCCACAACGCCGACCGTCGCGCGCCACATGATCAGCGTCACGGCGACCGCGATGATCGCGCTCTGCCCGACATTGAGCATCGACAGCGACGTCTGGCTTTTAACGGCCGCCGTTTCCCAGCGCTGCAGGCTCTCGTCGTACCGCCGCGCCTCCCACTCCTCATTGCCGAAGTACTTCACGGTCTCGTAGTTGAGCAGGCTGTCGATCGCGCGGGTGTTGGCCTTGGAATCGAGGTCGTTCATCGTGCGCCGGAAATGCGTGCGCCATTCGGTGATCAGCACGGTGAAGGCGATGTACGCGACCAGCGCGCCGGCGGTGATCGCCATGAACGTCCAGTCGTAGCGCGCGATCAGGATCGCCGAGACGAGCGCGATCTCGACCAGCGTCGGCAGGATCGAGAACAGCGTAAATTGGATCAGCGTCGAGATGCCGCGCTGCCCGCGTTCAACGTCGCGCGTGAGTCCGCCCGTCTGCCGCTGCAGGTGGAAGCGCAGCGACAGCGCGTGCAGGTGACGGAACACCTGCAGGGCGATCTTGCGCGTCGCGCGTTGCGTCACCTTGGCGAACAGGAACTCGCGGAGCTCGGTGAACAGCGTCGTGGACAGCCGCAGAATGCCGTAGGCGGCCAGCAGCGCCAGCGGGACCACCAGCGGCGCCAACTGCGAATCGAGGCTGTCGACGATGCGCTTGAGCAGCACCGGCACGCCCACATTGGCGACCTTGGCGAGCACGAGGCACGCCAGCGCGGCCAGCACCCGTGCCTTGTATTCCCACAGGTAAGGCAACAGCGTGCGGATCGTGCGCCAGTCCCCGCGCTCCGTGCGCGGCACGTTTTTCTCGACCGGGGCCGGCAGGGCAGTGGATTGCGAATGGCGCATCAGGGTCGGCGACAGGAGTCAGGAACGGAACACCGGGCGCGGGCTGGGGGTCTGCTAAGGCCGGCCAGGCAACGTCGGGCAGCCTTATATTTTAGCAGGGTGCGGGGGGCGGGCCGCGCCCCTCAGCCCGCAGCGTCCTTGTCGTCGCGCGGGAACCATTCGTTTCCGCCGTAGCCCATCACGCCCATTCCAATGCGCACGATGCCATAGGCTATCCAGGTCAACGCCTTTTCGATGTTGGTGCGACCGGCCCAGCGCTCAGGGACGACGCGTCGAGCGCCGTCGGCGATCATCCGCAGCAACTCGCCGCGGAGCTGGTCCGCGAAGTGCGGATCCCGCACGAACACGTTGGCCTCGCGCGCCATGAGGAACGAGTAGGGATCGATGTTGGATGAGCCGACCGTGGCCCATTGCTCGTCCACCACGGCGACTTTGGCGTGCAGGAACGAAAGGTGATATTCCTCGATCGTCACGCCGGCCTCGAGCAGCTGCCCGTACAGCGCGCGCGACGCGTAGTGCAGCAGCCGGTACTCAACGCGCGCCTGCAACAGCAGCGTCACCCGCACACCGCGCAGCGCCGCGGCAGTGAGCGCCCGCCGGAACTGCGTCCCGGGAAAGAAATACGCCGTCGCGATGATGATTTCCGTCTTGGCCGCCAGGAGGGCGGCAAGGTAAGCCGCTTCGATGTCGCTGCGATGGCCCAGGTTGTCGCGGATGGCGAAGGACGCCGCCTGCGTTCCCGCGACGCGCGTCGGAATGGCGACCGGAAACAACGGCACTTCGCTGCGGTCGAACTGCGTCAGTTCGACCAATGCCCACAGCCGCTGCATTGACATGACGATCGACGCGAGCATGGGCCCCTCCACCCGCACCGCGAAGTCCACCCGGGGCGGCTTGTGCCGCGGCGTGTTCATGTCGTCGATGAGGTTGATGCCGCCGACGAAGGCAACCCGGCCATCGACATGACAGATCTTCCGGTGCAGCCGGCGCAGCCGGTGCAGGCGGAACTGCCACGGTGCCACCTCCGGCCGGTATTTCATCAGGCGCACCCCGCCCGCCGCGAGCAACTTCGCGAGCGAAGGCGTGAGGTAAAGGCTCGCGCCCCAGCCATCGACCAGCACGCGCACCGGCACGCCTCGCTGGGCCGCGCGCACCATTGCGGCGGCGACCTCGCGGCCGGACGCATCGTCGGCGAAGATGTAGGTCTCCAACCACACTTCGAGCTCGGCCGCATCGATGGCCCGGGTCAGTGCCGGAAAGAATTCGGCGCCGTTGCGCAACAATTCGATCCTGTTGCCGGTCGTAAACTGCTCCACCGTCGGGTCCCGAGCACCGCCTTTTCAGCGGCGCCTGCGCGGTAGCGTGAAGGTTGCGGCGAGCGCCGCGTGATCGGAGAGCCGGCCCGATGGAAAGGCGTAATGGACGCGGGCGTCCTTGACGTCGAGCTTGCGGGCATAGATGCGGTCGAGGCGAAACATCGGCAAAACGGACGGAAATGTTCGCGCCGGACGACCCTTCACCTCATCGAACACCTCGTACACACCCAGTTCGTCGGTGAGTATGCGGTCGCCTTTGCGCCGCCAGTCGTTGAAATCGCCGGCGATGATCAGCGGCGCATCCTTCGGCACCGTGGCGCGAATACGCTCGGCAAGCGACCGTATCTGCCATTGCCGGCCTCGCTCGAACAGGCCAAGGTGGACGTTGATGCAATGCAGGTTCTGCGCGCCGCCGGCGAGCTTGATCTCGCAATGGAGCAGCCCACGGTTCTCGAACACGTGCGCCGATATGTCCTCGTTCTCCTGCGTGACGATCGGAAAGCGCGACAGGATGGCGTTGCCGTGATGCCCCTGGCGATAGACGGCGTTGCGGCCATAGGCGACTTCTTTCCACACGGTATCCGCGATGAATTCGTGCTGTGGCTTGCCCGGCCAGTCGATGTAGCGGCCGGCGTTGCGGTGGTGGGCGCCTTGCACCTCCTGCAGGAACAGGATGTCGACGGACAGCCCGTGCAGCTTCTCCTTGACCTCATGGATGACCATGCGCCGGGTCAGGTGCGAGAAGCCCTTGTGGATATTGAACGTCGCGACGGTGAAGGTCATCGCGGGGGAGGAAGGCAATGTGGGGTCACTGCTGCAATGTTAGCGGGAAATGGCGTTCCCATGGCGCAGGACGAATGCGGAAGCCCATGTCGGCGCGCGGTGAATGCTGCGTTACCATTGAGCCTGTGCCCTGCCCGGGCGGTCCCTGTCGTCAGCGCCTGCACCAGTGCAGGGCGGTAATCGTCCCTGCTCCATCCGACCTACGTGCGAACATCGTTCCAACGCGCGTAAGTTTGCGGCGGGCCTTTCGACCAAGGGATCAGGCAGGCCATGCCCCGTCGTTCACGTCTCGTTCCTACAGGAGATCCGCATCCATGAACAAGCAAGCCACGATTCAGGCCGCCATCGCGAGCCTTGTTGCCGTCGGATTCGCCGCAACGGTCGTCGCCCAGCCGGTCACGCCCAAGGAATCCACCGAAAAGTGCTATGGCGTCGCCAAAGCAGGCCAGAACGACTGCGGCACGGCGAAGCACGCCTGCGCTGCCCAAGGCGCCAAGGTGGACAACGATCCCAACGAGTGGAAATACGTCGCCAAGGGCACTTGCGAGAAAATGGGTGGAAAGACGATGGCGCCGAAATAGGTATTTCCCGCCGGAATCGCGCGGTGCGTCCAAGGGCAATAACCGGCCGCGCGCTCCTTCCCCGCATGAACCTCCGTCTCCCCAACTCCGCCGGCATCGGATTGCGTGCACCGCACGTGGCCCACGTCTTGGCGGCGCATCCTTCCGTGCCGTGGTTCGAGGTCCACAGCGAAAACTATTTCGCCGATGGCGGACCTGCACTGGCGGCCCTCGATCGGATCCGCACCGACTATCCGATTTCCCTGCATGGCGTGGGCCTCTCGCTGGGGACCACCGACGCCCTCGACACGGCGCATCTCGCGAAGCTGTCGCGCCTCGTCGACCGCATCCAGCCAGCACGGGTGTCCGAACACCTGTGCTGGAGCAGCGTGAACGGCCGGCACTTCAACGACCTGCTGCCGCTGCCTTACACGCGCGAAGCGCTCGACCATGTTTGCGCGCGCGTCTCGGCCGTTCAGGAATGTCTTGGCCGCGAAATCCTGGTCGAAAACGTGTCCAGTTACGTGACGTTTCCGGAATCCACGATGATGGAATCCGAATTCGTCGTCGAGGTCGCGGTGCGATCCGGTTGCAGCCTTCTGGTCGACGTGAACAACATCTACGTGAATGCGCGGAATCATGGCATCGATGCCGAAGCCTACCTGGCGGCGATTCCGCCCGCGCTGGTGGCGGAGATCCATTTGGCCGGCTTCGACGCGAGCGGCCCCTGCCTCATCGACACGCATGGCGCCCCGGTCGCGCCGGAGGTCTGGGCCCTGTATGAGCGCGCGCTGCGGCGATTCGGCCGCGTGCCTACGCTGATTGAATGGGACACCCGCATCCCGGAATTCGCTGTCCTTCAACGCGAGGCCGCGACCGCGCAATCGTACCTGGAGGCCGAGCTTGCTGTCGCTGCGTGAACGGCAGACACGTTTCGCCACGGCGCTTCTTCAAGGCAGCGAAGATGCGGCTGAGCACATCGGCATCTATCGCAACACGGTGTTCTCGAACTACCGCAACGCGTTGGGCGCGACTTTCGCTGTGGTGAAACAGCTGGTCGGCGCACCCTTCTTCAATGCGGCCGTCGATGCGTATGCGCTGGCCATTCCTTCGACGTGCGGCGATCTCAACGTGTATGGCAGCGACTTCCCGGAGTTTCTCGCAGGCTATCCGCACGCCAGTGATCTGCCTTACCTGGCCGACGTTGCCCGGCTCGAATGGGCAGTCGATGCGGCCGCGCGCGCCATGGACACCGCCGCTTTGCCCGAAGCGCTGCTGGCAGCGCTGGCCAATGTCCCGGCTTCGCAGGCGGTCGCGCTACGATTCACACTTGACCCATCCTGCCGTTTCCTGCGTTCGCCCTTTCCGGTGCTGCGGATCTGGCAGGCTCATCAGCCGGGCTTCGCAGGCGAGTTGAACGTCGTGTTCGACGAGGCGCAGGATTACTTGCTGGTGCGGCGCGACGAAGGCGCCGTGATCATCGAGCGACTACCGCCGGGCGACCATGCGTTGCTGCGCACGCTCAACGATGGCGGCGATCTGGCGACGGCGCTGGATGCCGCGGTCGCGGTGGAACCGGAATTCGCTCTCGAGATGTCCCTTCGCGCACGCATCGCCAACCGCACGCTCGCGCAATTGCGCAGCGACTGAAAGCATTGGCGCGGAGCGGCGACTGACTGTCGCGTTCCCCATCCTCCCAGGAGCAGCATCCATGCGGTCCGCCGTGATGTCCGTGCCCCAGCGCGCAGCGCACGTGTACTTGAACCTGACCGCTTTGGTCGACCGCATGCAGCCGTTCTTCGCCGTCGCGCTGCGCATTTACGTCGCGCGCGTGTTCTTCCTGTCCGGCCTCACGAAGCTGCACGACTGGAACATCACGCTGGCGCTGTTTCGCAACGAATACCATGTCCCCGTGCTGCCGCCCGCCCTCGCGGCGGTACTGGGGACCGGCGCGGAAATCTGCTTGCCTGTCCTGCTCGCCCTCGGTTGCGGCACCCGGGTCGCCGCGGCTGCGCTGTTCGCATTCAACATCGTCGCCGTGATTTCCTACGCAGGACTCTCGCCCGCGGGCCTAAAGGATCACGTCCTTTGGGGAATGTTGCTGCTCGTCCTTTTCTTCTATGGTCCCGGCAAATTTTCCGTCGACGACTGGCTGGAACGAAAGCTCGACAGGACCAACTAAACGCGGGCTTCGCCGCGGCTCCGCCGATCAAGCGCGCGCGGAGGATACAATTCGCGCTGGCCCCATTTCCGAACCCGGCGCGCCGACGCCTCTGCGAAAATACGCATGTCCGACATCCCGATGCAAGAGTCCGCGCAAGACGAGGACGCCCTTCTCAGGGCCTATAACGACGTCGCCTATACGAGTCATCCGGACTTCGCGACCCACCCGGACCATCTGGCCACGGTAGCCACGCTTCTCGGCCTCGATGTCGCACCCGTCGCGACGTGCCGGGTCCTCGAGCTTGCATGCGGCGATGGCACGAACCTGCTACCGGTCGCCGCGGCGCTGCCGAACGCGACATTCGTCGGCATCGATTTCGCGGCGCGTCCCGTGGCTCGCGCGCAACGCATGGCCAGCGATCTCGGCCTTGCCAATGTCCGCCTGCTGCAACGCGACCTGCGCGAATTGCCCGCCGACTTGGGCACCTTCGATTACGTCATCGCGCATGGGCTCTACTCGTGGGTACCGGCCGACGTGCGTGCCCACGTATTGCCGCTGATCGCGCGCCATCTGGCGCCCGCTGGCGTGGCGTTCGTCAGCTACAACACGTTGCCGGGTTGCCACATGCGCCGTGCCGTGTGGGAAATGCTCAGGTTCCATACGCGCCAAATCGAGGACAAGCGGGCGAAGGTCACGGCCGCGCGTTCGCTGATCGCGCTTGTCTCTACGCCGGTCGTGGGCGAAGACGGTGGCGTCGCCGCGTTGCGCGCGGAAGTACGCCTCGCCGGCGAAGGCGATGACGGAGCCTTGGCGCACGACGACATAAGCGAACCGAATGACCCCGTGTACTTCCATGAATTCATGGCCGACGCCTCGCGCGCCGGACTCGCCTTTCTCGCAGAAGCGCACCTGGGGAAGATGATGGGCGCCGGCATCGCGCCGGCGGTGCGCGATGCCCTGGGTCCGGTGGATCGGCTGACCCGCGAGCAATACCTGGACTTCATTTTCTTTCGCCGCTTTCGCGAAACACTGTTGTGTCATGCCAACGCGCTGTCGGGCTATGTCGTGCAGCCGCATCGCGCGCTGGGAATGCATGCGTACGCGACGCCCGACCTGCGGCGTGCTGCCGCCGGCCCCGCGCCCGTCGCGGGCGCGGGCACTGACGTGGCGGCTCTTACGTCGCACCTGCTGGCGCACTGGCCGAATTCGATTCCCGTAGCCGACCTGGCGGAATGGCGCAACCGCTTGCTTCCCGCCAACGCAAAACAGCCGCACCAGCCCATCGAGATGCTGCTTGCCGAACTCTACGTCGCCAGTCAGGTGGGACTGCGCACGACGCCGGTAACCGCCGTCGCCACACCCGGCGAATTCCCGGTCGCGTTTGCCGCCGCGCGCTGGATGGGCCGCGAACAGGAAGTGGTGCCGACGCTCTACCACGAGCCGATCCGCCTCAACGACGCGGCCGTGCGCAAACTCGTGGGACTGCTCGACGGAACTCGCACCCGCGACGACCTGATTGCGGCGATGGGAGACACCTTTTCCGGACCGAACGGCCGCACGCGTCTGGATTCGCTGCTGAACAAGCTCGCCAAGGAGGCACTGCTGGTCGGGTGATACGTTTCCTCGTGCGGCCGTCCAGGGAGATGAATTGGTCGGCACCCGCGGCCCTGTTGGATGGGCACTGCAGCGGCTAGAATCGCCGGATGCGTCGTACGTTCCTCATCATTCTCGCTGTGGTCGGCGGCTTGGTGGCGCTGCTGTTCATCGCCGTCGCGATCGCGGTATGGCGCATCGATCCGAACGATCTCGCGGCACCGATCCAGGCGCGAATCAAGGAGGTCACCGGCCGCGACGCGACCATTCACGGCAGCATCGACCTCAAGTTGTCGCTGACTCCGCGCCTCGTCCTCCGTGACCTTGCGCTAGCCAATGCGTCGTGGGGACAGGCGCCGTCGATGGTCGCAGCGAAGCAGCTCGACGTCGAGTTCGCACTGCTGCCGCTGCTCACCAGGCGCTTTGAAGTAATCCGCGTGGAGTTGGTCGAACCGGCGATCGCGCTCGAGACCGACGCACAGGGTCGCGCCAACTGGGACTTCGGCAACAAGGCTGTTGGAGCACCTGCGGCGTCGCGTAGCGCGGCGCAGCCGGCGGCCTTCGGCGTCGGCAACGTCGCAATTACCCGCGGCGTGCTCACCTATCGCGACGGTAAATCGGGTGCCGAGACCAAGGTCGCGATCGATTCGCTTTCGCTGTCGGCGCGCGATGCACAATCGCCTGTGAAGGCCGAATTTCGCGGCAAATTCGACGACGTCGCCGTGGCGATGGCCGGTCAACTTGGCCCGCTCGAATCCCTGGTCCAGCGCCGCTGGCCCTATGCGTTCGCTCTTGAAGGCGAGATCGACGGCCAGAAGGCCAGGATCGGCGCGCGCCTGCGCGTCGAGGGCGAAACGATACATGTCGAGGAAATCGAGGCCGCGGCCGGCCCCAACGTGGTCGCGGGCACCATCTCGGTGGCGACCGTGGACGGCAGGTCGCGCTACACCGTCGACCTGACGGCGCCCGTGCTGTCGCTAACGCACGCGGCGGGAACTGTGGGCTCGCGAGCCAAGGGAGCGACAGTCGGCAGCGCGGCGTCGAGCTACCTGTTCTCCGAGGCGCCGCTGCCACTCTCGGTCCTGCGCGCCGTGGACGCCACGGGCCAAGCCAAAATCGGCCGCCTGGTCGTCTCGCCGGCAAGGGAGTTCACGGCGGTCGACATCCGCTTCACGCTGCGCGACGGTCGTCTCGATGTGTCGCAATTCAGGGCCACCACTTTCGGCGGGAGCGTCGATGCGCACGCGACGCTCGATGTGCCCGCGAAAGGTGCGCCCCAGCTGGCGCTCACGATCGATGCGCGCAATCTCGACCTCGGCATGGAACTGGCAGCGTTCGATGTGCGCCGCGACGTGAAGGGTGGCAAGAGCTCGCTCAAGGCGAACATTACCGCGCGCGGATCCTCGCTGCACGAATGGGCCGCGTCGGCGAGCGGCAATGCCACGGCAATCGCCGGTCCGGCGACGATCGTCAACGCCAAGGCCGCGCCCGATAGCGCATTCGACCGGGTCGCCAGCGCGACGAATCCATTCCGGGACAAGGACCCGACTACCGAACTCAAATGCGTCGTCGTTCGCCTGCCGCTCGCCGGCGGTGTTGCGCGCATCGACCGCTCCGTGGCGATAGAGACGCAGAAGGTCGGCGTCTCGGTCAGCGGCACGCTGGACCTGCGCAGCGAATCAATCGACCTCACGTTCAAGCCGCAGTTGCGGCAAGGAATCACGATCGACATCCCGCAGATCGCCGAACTCGTCCGCCTGCATGGTCCGTTCCGGCACCCGCAGGTGAGCATCGATGCGATGGCGTCCGTTACCACGGCCGCGCGCATCGGCGCGGCATTCAGTACCGGTGGATTGTCCGAAATCGGCGTAGCGCTGCTCGGAGCGGTGGGACGCGGCGGTGCCGGCCCATGTGCCGTTGCGCTGGGCGCGGCGACCAACTCGCCGACGGCAGATGCGAAGGCGCCCGCAGCCGCGCAGGGCACCGATCCATTGAACAAGGCGCTCGGGAAATTGTTCGGACGCTGAATCTGTCGGTCCGGACATACTCGCCCGTCATGGCGTCCACAGGGCCACTCGAGATTTCGGGTTCGCCACGAACGCAAACTTCTTGATCGTCGAGCAATATCGCCAGTGCGAGTAGATACCGCTTCGTACACCGCCGGGCATGGGCTGCGGCAGGGCAATTTTGGTCAACGTCCACGCGCTGCCGAACGGATTCGTCGCCGGTGGATCGATGCGGTATACATGAGAATTGTCAGGCTCGCCCGCAAACACAAATGCCGCGTTGTGATCCGTCGACCAATCGACCCCCCAACCCGTGTCCGTGAAGGAAATCCGGCTCGTCGGAATATCGCCAACCAATTTCAGTTGCCTGAACGGTGCGGCGGGCTCACCCAATTGAATTGCGGTCAGCGTGAATGCGCTAGGCAGGTTGTATCCGCCCGTCCATCCCAGGACTACCATCAGATCGAATCCCGGATGACCGAAGGCTATGGGATCGAAGCCCACGTCTCCCGCACCCGCCGGGACGTATTCAGAAAACGTTTCTGTTTCCGGATCGTAGGCCGCAATTGAATTTCCGTTGGAGGCCAGACAGCGCCACGCTTTTTTTCGACGTTCGTCATAGATTGAGCAGGCCTGTCGCGCCTTCATGTCCGGACCGTTCGTCGAAGCGCGACGCCACGCGCCCGTCGTCAAATTACAGGCATGGGCATATCCGTTGTATGAGCTTGGGCCGGCTCCATAACAAGCCGCCGACCCGATGAGCAGCAACTCGTTCTTTCCCGGCACGCAGCGCAAATGATCATAGGTGTGGCTTGAACCAGGCGTTCCATCGCCATATTCCGCGTACTTCTTGTTGAAGCGCGGATCCGTTTCCGCATTCGTGCCGTCTAGCGCGAGCGACGGGTTGTTGATGCGTCGCCACCGATTCGTTGCCAGGTCGAAGACATAAACCTCGTTGCCCCAGTAATCTCCATGACCTCCACCGGTAAGAACGAGCGAACCGCGCTTTCCCAATTCAGCGGTGAAGGCCATTCCGCTATAGGCAAACACCCCCCCTTGTCCCATGATGGCGGAATAGACGCAATTACGCCTTGGACACGGATCCACGTCTGCCATGGTGTCGCCGACAAACTCCACGATATTTCGCCCGACCATTGTCGGCGTGGACATCGCAAGTACCGGCAACAGGTGCGGAGCTGCCTCCGACCGCGTGGCGCTGCCCTTCATCGTTACCTTCAGATTCACCCAATTCCAGCTCACGCAACCCACCTGTAGCGATAGTTCGTCTGCGGCACCGTCACATTCGGCAGCGTGTTGTGGTCGTACATGAACCCGTAAACGATCAGTTCCTGCGTGGGGGGATACCAGATCGCCCTGTTCGGGAACCACGGTCGCGCCTCACCGTCGTAGTTCGGCCAGCGCGGACCCGCCGAGATTGCGCCCGTATCGACGTCGATCGTGAGGCTCGCTGTGTACGGACCGACCTGGTGCCACAGCGGCTCCCAGAAAACAACGAGCGACCGGTGCTCGGGAATCCACGCGCCTGCGATCGACGCGGTCAAGCCCATTGCCGCGGTCGTCAGATCGACCACCGGCATGCGCGCAATGAGTTGCACCTTCCCTTCACCCAATGGATGGCCCGGCAGCGTAAACGCCAGAATTGCGGGAGTACGCGCGTCCATGAATAGCAGGCGACGACCCCTTTCGTCGATATGGATCGGCCAGTATCCGGTGGCCAGATTACGATGATCGCCCGATCCCGTCAGGTTGTTTGGCGCGCCCGCAGCAAGCGATACGTCAACGCTCTGCCACTTGAGCGGATTACCGTGCGTGTCGAGCCAGTAGACCCGCAAGCCACCCACGTCTTTGGCCGCATAGATGCGATGTGTCGTCGAATCGTAGGCGATCTCATGTACCTGATTGTTCATGTCCCACGGTATCGCTACGCCGGCAAGTGCGAACTTCGGCCGCGACAACTTCGGATCGAACGTAAAGCACGGCATCTTCGACATGTCCGCTTCCGCATTGTCGGCGGGATACACCGATGCCTTGTTTCCATGTGCTGCCCACTCCTTGGCATTGGCGTATCCGGGACGCGAGTTACCCCATGCGATGAACAGCCGTTCGAATTCGGTATCCCAGCACATTCCCATGATGTCGGGAGACAACGGGAGCACGTCGCCCTCGATTCCTCCCGGAGGTGCAAAACCGAGCTTCCAATTGTTGGTGATCGGATGCCAGTCCCACATGATCGCGCGGCCATTCATGCCGGCGCCGAGCAAACCCCAGGTGGAGAAGTCCCCGCCAAAGATGCGGATCTTCTGGTCCCAAGGGCAATACACTGCCGCCGTATGCTTGGCCGGATTGGCGAGAGCCCGATGTTTTCCCGCCACCGGCTGAGGGATAGGCATCGCGGTCGGCGGCCATTGCCAATGCGTGTCGCTGCAACGCAACTCTGATCCGATCCAGAACGAACGGCTAGGGTTCTCCGCGATTCCCTGCGGATCCGGATCGCGGCCGTCGTAGACGAGTTCACAAGTTCTTGCGTCGAACGTTACGCCGACGAGATTCGAGCAATACGAGTGATATCCCGCGACGGTGTCGTAATAGCCGCCGTGGAAGCGTTCGCCTTCCGGAATCAGGTGCTTCACGCTCACGCGCGAAGGGATGCCTTTAGTGAACGCAATTTCAACGTTCGCGGGCGGCGACGACCGAAGGACCTTCGAGGCGCTCGTCTGCGATGACTGCGGGTCCGGACCCGGGCGTGGGGTAACGGCAGCCGACGTGGGGGTGGCTTTTTCGACCTTGGTCAGGGGCACGTCACTTCCCTTCGCGCGACCTGGCACATGCATTCAATTTTGAATTGCCCGGCCCGCCAGTTCATATTGCGGAGGCACCTTAGTGCCCACTATCTCGCAGATTACAACACACCGCCGCAAGCCTTCATCTCTCGGCAAAATCCAGCACCAAAAAGGCTTGCGAGTTCGTAGGAGTCGTCCTACAACTGACGAAGCTGTGACCTACAAATGAGGGGACCGATGTCCGAGTGACGACGCTGGTACAGCGCGCGACTATTCGAATTCGCGTCGAGGAACATCACAATGGTTGGGAGCGGATTTCGCGTACCGATCGATGCGTGCCGGTCGGTCGAGCAATCTCCAGGTGTTCGGTCCGAGTACCGCATCCCGAATGCCGACGGGAGCGCGGTTTTCGCAGCGAAATTGCGATTCGACAGCGCGCGCGTCGGCGCGGGAAACCTGACCCACGGAATCCTCGCTTGCCGCGCGTCCGGCACGGCCAGGCTGACCCGCCGCACCCGCGGTAGCTGTGTCCACCGTCGGCCGACGATCGGGTCTGTTACGTACGTGGCACCGGATACTCCTGCGGTGTTCTGCGGCGAAGGGTCATGCGAGGTGTGTCACATCTACCTTGCCCCGGACTCGTTGCGCCGTTTCGCCGAGTCCGACTTGACGGGCGCCGCCATACCTCGCATCAACGACCTGTTTGCCGTCGAGGATCCATGGCTCAAGGGCTACTTCCAGATGCTCGTCAGCGAGTTCGACTTTTGCGCCGACGGCGAGCGCCGAGCGGATGCACTTTTCGTGACGCAGGCGGAGCATCTGTTGATCCATCATCTACTGCGCTGGCACTCGGACGCCGCGTCGAGAGACGTGGCGGCACTGCAGCGAGTTCCGGGCGCCAATCCGTTGCGACCGGCGACACTGAACCGCGTCGAGGAATATGTCGCGGCCAATCTCGCGGGTGACATCAAGCTGCCCGATCTGGCGACCGTCGCGTGCATGTCGATCGGCCATTTTCTGCGAGCCTTTCGTGCCGCATCGGGTACCACGCCCTATCAGTACGTGCTGGAACAGCGCCTGCGCAGAGCCTCCTCTCTTCTGCGTACCACGACACTTCCGGTGACGCGCATCGCGGCCGAATGCGGCTTCAAAACGTCCGCGCACCTGTCGTCGAAATTCCACGCACGGGTCGGCGCGAGCCCTTCGCGGTATCGCGCATCTTCTCGAAGCTGACAACCAGCTCTGGTGCGACGCGCGCGTCGGGCGTTCTTTTCCAAAATCCGTGATTGCTTGCCGGAAATTGACATTTTGTCGATCGACGCGAGATCTCTTGCGAACGTGCGATGTATCTTCGACGGACGTTCCCCGGGCACGCGTGAAGAGCACCTCCGCTTGCCCGCACGAATGGCCCGGGCGATGACTACGTCGTCTCAGTTTCGGGACCTTGTCCGGGTGAGAGCGCCTCAAACGCAAACTTCCGCAACGAGGAGGGACTGATGAAGAAACATCCGTACGTTTACGCGGGCGCGGCAACATTGGTGCTCGCAGTCGTTCTTGGTGCCGCGACGACGGTCACGTACGCCGACCCGAAAAAGCCGCCCAAGGTCCCCGTGTTGAAGTTCGATCCAACCTGGCCGAAGGCGCTGCCGGTCGCTGGCCAGTTCGGTACCCCACCGGCGATCAGCAGCGCAACCGGCAAGCCGAAGCCGTGGGTCACTGGCGAGGTCGCCGGGACCTGCGTCGATTCGCAGGACCATGTGTTCACCGTCAACCGCGGCAATCTTGTCGCACCCGAGACCGTAACGGCAGTGCCATCGCCGACGGTGATCGAGTTCGACACGGAAGGCAACGTCGTCAACGCCTGGAACCCCAAAGGAGTCCAGGCACAGATTCATGGTTGCTTTGTCGACTATCAGGACAATATCTGGATAGCCGGCAACGGCGACGGCATCGTGGAAAAATGGAAGCACGATGGTTCGATTCAGTTGCTGCAGATCGGCACCCAGGGCGTCTGCGACAACCCACCGGCGAACACTTGCGGCAACTCGGGCGGTAACCCGCTGGCGAACATGAGCAAGACGCTGCTGAACGAACCCGCCAACGTGTGGGTCGATCCGGGTCCCGATCCGGAAACGGGGCAACGCGGCAGCGTCTATATTGCCGACGGTTACGGCAATCACCGCGTTGTGGTGTTCAGCGCAACCGGCACTTACCTGCGGCAGTGGGGCGGCGTCGCGGGCACGGTGAACGATCCGTCGACCGACTCTCTCGGCAAGTTTGCTTCGGGCGACGGCGGGCATCCGCACTGCGTGGTCGGCGGCAACGACGGATTGATGTACGTCTGCGACCGGGCGGATGACCGGATCCAGGTCTTCACCAAGACCGGCGCCCCCGACCGCCTGCCGGTGCGGGTCATTCCCGTGGTACCGGGAACCGGCGTGACCCTCGGCATCGGCGGCGCGCCCGGTCTGGGCACGGCCGGCTCGGCGTGGGATCTGCGCTTTACCAACGACCCGTTCCAGACCTATTTCTACGAGATTGATGGCGGCAACGAGATCATGCATACCATGGACCGCGTGCTGGGCACCATCGTCTCGGATCTGGGACAGCCGGGGCATGAGCCAGGTACTCAGTTTACCTTCCTGCACAGCAATACGGTCGACTCAAAGGGCAACGTCTATACCGGCGAGACGATCAACGGACGCAGGGTGCAGAAGTTTACGCACGTCGAGTGCAACAACGGCAACGGCAAGGGAAACGGCAACGGCAACTGCAGCTGATGCATGGCGATCGCGGCCGGGGACACCACGTTCCCGGCCGTTTTCCTTGAGGGTCTTCACATGGCGCAGCGCGTGTCGAAGGTATTGCTTCTGCTGATTGCATTGTTTGCCGCCTTTTCTGGCGCACCTGCGCGTGCGCACGAGTTCAAGCTCGATGCCGTAATCAACGCATTCGTCACCACCGAACCCGGTGCAGCGCACCTGGTCGTTCGCGCTCCGCTCTACCTCTTCAAGTCGGCCAAGTTTCCCGTAAACGGCGCCGAGGTCGACGTCCCCCAGTCGGAGCATGCCGTCGCGCGCGCGCTTGCTGCGCTCGAGCAGGACGTCGCTCTGTTCGAAGACGGGCGGAGGTTGACCGCATCGAGTGCGATGGGCCGGCTATCATTGCCGTCGGACAGGTCGTTCCAGAGTTATGACGAAGCCCTTCGGCACGTTTCGGAGCCGATCGCGACCGACACGCGGATCTATATCGACCAAGGCTACGTCGACGCACATATCACCTATCCGTTGCGCGCGCCGAATCCGGAGTTGTCGCTCGGATCGACCGCTGCGCCGGAGCTTGGCGACGCGCTCAAGCTCACCATTCGCTACAAACCGCTCGAGGGCGACAGCCGGACGCTGATGATGACGGCGCGCAGCGGCGTCGTCGCGCTCAATCCCACATGGTCGCGTGCCGCCGCCGGATTCGTCCGTCTTGGCATGGAACACATCCTCACCGGCTTCGACCATTTGCTGTTCCTGCTGTGCCTCATCATTCCGCTGCGGGGATGGCGGCAGATTCTGGCGATCGTGACTACATTCACCGTCGCTCATTCATTCACGCTCATCGGCTCGGCTTTCAACCTGGCCCCCGGAGGCACGTGGTTCCCTCCGTTCGTCGAGACGGCCATCGCCGCTTCGATCGTCTATATGGGCCTCGAGAACATCATGGGCATCGACTTTGCGCGTCGCATGCTCATCGCCGGGATCTTCGGTCTGGTCCACGGGTTCGGGTTCTCGTACGGCCTGCAGGAAAACCTGCAGTTCGCCGGCAATCACCTGCTGGTCTCGCTGTTCGCCTTCAACATCGGCATCGAGATCGGCCAGCTGTTGGTGCTTTCACTCATGCTGCCGGCACTGCTGGTGGTCCGGCGCTACGTGCTCCCCGGGCACGTGGGCATGATCATCCTGTCGTCGCTGGTCGTATTGACGGGATGGCAATGGATGCTCGACCGCGGACAGGCGCTGCTGAACGTGCCGTGGCCACGGCCGACCCCGGCGGGGCTCATTACGCTGGCTTTCTGGAGCGCCGGTATCTTTCTCGCGGCAGCTGGGTTGCGCTTCGTCGCGAGACGCTGGCGCTTCGCAACATCGCCGGGCGCGGTTGCGCCGCAAAGGTTTGCCGCGGACTGAAACGGCCGCGTTTGGCGCGGCACGCTACCAAGCTACCGATTGAGCACCAGGAGGTCCTTGCATCTCGATTCGCCTATCGCCAGGCGGTACGCCACGATTGATTGAAGGTGACCCACACCTCGCCGCGAGCTTGCGAATCGTGCGCGCTCCATCCGTCGATCCTGAAGACGAGTCCGGTCTCATTCGCCACGTCTGCCGACGGCAACGGCGGCAACGCGCGCGTGCTCTCCTGTGCTGTCGAAAGGCGATTTGCGAACGCCGACGAAGCGGCTAAAACTCCGGTGCCGACCAGGAACTTTCTGCGAGTCATATTCACATGCGAACTCCGCCAGGTTCAGTACGCGGTGCAGCGAGCCGTGCAATTGCATGCGCCTGCTCGACGGCGCGCGGCGTCGGCCGATTCGCGACGTTGGCGCGCGCGAGGGCGAGGGCCCTGTGGACGTCATTTCCGCTGCCGGCGTAAAACTCGGCGCCGTGGTCGGCAAACGCGAGTAGATGCCTGCCCAGGAGAGTCTCGAATCCCGAACGTGCTGCGGCGAGTTGCGCCTCCGCCTCGCAAAACCTTCCTTGCGCCGCCTTCGTCTCTCCCAATCGCCAGCATACTTCGGGATCGCCACTTGTGACCGCGGGAGTCAACAGGTTCTCCGCGTCGCCTGCATTCCCGTTGCGCAGAAGAATCTCCGCCAGATGCACGCGTGCCTTCACATAAGCGGGAAGGTAGGCGATTGCCTTGCGATACCAATCGGCCGCCCGAGACAACCGCGGCTCGGGAACGAGTTCTCCCCACAACACGCCAAGCTGGAAGCAGACCCACGCCACGCCGAATGGCGAGACATCCTGGTAAACCAGCAACGCGCGCCGATACACTCGGTCGGCTTCGGCGAACTCGCGCAGATCGGCGAGCAACGCACCCAACGGAACCAGGTCTTCGAGGCTATCGGAGCGTGCCGCGTTGCGACGTCGAACGTCGAGAACCGCGGGGAGCCGCGCTCCGCAGGCTTGATCAATGGCGAGAAGCAGGTGATCGATCACTTCCTGCGGCGCGCCAGCGTCACAAGCTTGCGCGAGACGGCGTCGGGCATCGGCAAAGCGATGCGTCGTCGATGCGACCTGTGACTGTACAAGCGCGGTACGCGCGGATGTGGAGTCGAATTGACCGAGGTAGTTGCCCAGCAACTCGAGGCGGTCGAGTGCGACCACGTCGCTCATGAACTGTAGTGTCATCTGCTCTTCCTCGACGACGCGTTCGGCGGTACCAGCAGACATAGGGTCTCCCGCCAATCGGTCCCACGATCGGCGCCGCGCGCTTTCGAGATTGAGGACGGCGATCTCTCCGTCGGTGACCGAGCGGCACTCGTCGTCAAGGTCGGTAGTTTCGATCATTTCATGGCACCAAAGCGTGCATGCAGGCTTTCGAGCCCAACTTTGAACAGGGTGGAGAGCATCAACTTCACGAAAAACGTGGCTTGGTTGTTGGCCAGGAATTGCGCGCGCCACTCGGCGGTGCATCCGCGCCCCTGGGGCTTGATCTCGAGCGTGCCGGTGTAGTTTGAAACGGGGATTCCGCTGACGCTCGCGTAGCGATAGAAGCGCTTCGCGTTGTCCATGATCTCCAGGCGTTCGACCATCTGTTTGGCATCGACCATTTCGATCGTGCGTAGTTGCCCCACGCCGGTCCCCGTTAACCGAACGTTCGCTACCAGCGGGTGCCACGCAAGATTGAACTGTCCAATGAGCGCCCATACCTTCTCCGGCGAAGTTTCGAGCGCGACGCTTTCCGCTACGACCTGCAACTCCGTGTTCGGCGAGGCGAGATACGGGAACACCTTGGTGCCGGGCTTGGTCGCGCCGGTCGCTCCGCCCTGCAGGAATTCCCGATCCTTGTTGATGAGCCACGTGAGCAGGACGTCGATCGAGTTGGCGTCGAGCGTGCGACCGCCTCCGGTCTGGTAGGTATGTCCGTCGATCGTGCTCTTCTCGATCTCGAGATGGCTCGCATCGGTGATCGGCTTGGCAACGTCGAATAGAAGAAAATCGTCAAGGAAGACATTTGCGCTTGCCGACAATGCGGCCGGGGCCCAGTCCGCCTTGCCATCGCGCATGTCGTAATCCTCGAGGCTCGCCTTAAGGCGCTGCAGGAAGAGGGGCTTGAGCTCGGGAGCGACCGCGAACGGCTTCTGCTGATTCCACAGATCGCGCAGGTCATCCGCACCCCGCAGTCCAGGATTGTTGAGCCGGACGTTTGTCTGTTCGGGGCGACCGACCCAATCGATGCGCGGCGGCTCCTGCCCAACGGGAACCCCGGGACGCGGCTGCGGCACCGTTTCCCCGATGGCGCCGAAGAGCGATCCCTTCTCGGGCTCGAGCACCCGGCGCGTGTCGAACTCGATCAGGATCGACAACACGTTGTCGTGGTCGATGATGTTCGGAGTCTTGCGCATGACAGCGACGTTCCACGCGAGATAGAACGGATCGGATCGTAGGCCGGCGAATACGCGGAAAACGCCGTCTGGCGTCGCCGCGCCTTTCACATCGTTGACGACCAGCGGAAGCGTGCGTCCGTCAGGAAGAGTGCAGGTTCCGCGTTGCACCGGTTTCGCACCCGGACCACTGCGCTCGAGAACGCCGAAACGGCAGGAAAAGCGAATCTCCTGATCGCTCGCCTGGAACCTGGCCGCGTCTCCCGTCCCCGCGACGGTTACGCGACGGATGGCAATCGCGTGATCAAGTGCGTTCGAGAAGATCGCCTCCACGCCCGCTCCCGGGAATACATCGAGGGCCACTACCATCCGTGCCGGATTCTCCGGGCTTACGAAAGCGAACAGATCGGTGATGTCGGCGGCGGGATCGCCGATCGACCGGGGGCCATCGATATGATCGGACATGACTCGATCTCCTCAGCGCGTCACTTCCACGCCGGCTGAGCGCTCGATGCAGGTTGCGCCGCACCGCTCGGCGTTTCCGGCGGCCCGCCGAACGGTGTAACGCGCCCCGGCTGCTCCGGAATCGATTTCAAATACTCGACCAAAGCCCAGCGATGCTCGTCGCTGAGCAACGGTCCGATGACGCCGTTGCCGCGCGGGCCGTTCTCGAACGAGTGCCCGGCATTCGAGTTGCCCAGTAGCGCCGTATCGAACAGGAAGCGACCGGAGTTGCCGCTGGTATCGATTCCTACCTTGACCGGGTCGAACTCGCGCCCGAGGTAGAACTGCTTGGTGCGCTCCTTTGCCGGAACCAGCATTTCATAGAGATTGGGGACCGATCCGTTGT
>Ga0207683_10000561_pt1 | contig 34352 bp, 28 predicted proteins | sample KBSM73metaG_FD_184333 | JGI IMG/M metagenome (GOLD analysis project Ga0207683, IMG submission 184333) | Miscanthus rhizosphere microbial communities from Kellogg Biological Station, Michigan, USA - KBS M7-3 metaG (SPAdes) (version 2) | ecosystem: Host-associated > Plants > Roots > Rhizosphere >... | reverse complement strand
AAGGCGTGCGGCTTGCCTTCGTACGTCCTCAGGGTCGCGTCGCCGCCGGCGGCGCGGTAGGCGGCGACGAAGCGGTCCGCCATGTCGTCGGTGAGGTTGTCGTCCCTGGTGCCCTGGATGACCAGCAAAGGCGGAAGCTGGGCGAAGGCGCGGCGCTCCACGATGAGCTGCGGATTGCCCTCCGCCATTGCGGCCTCGTCGGCCCAATAGGCGGCATGCGCAGCGAGCAGATGCTTGACCTGCTTCTCGCGCACCATGCGATAGCGCGCGAGCGGATCGAACACCGACCAGCACGCCACGGCGAAGGCGAGCCTGGCGTCGAACGCCGCACCCGGCAGCGCGAGCGCGCCGTAGCGCGCGTCATCGGGGCGGAGCGCGCAGAGCATCAGCTGATGCCCGCCGCTCGAGGTGCCGATCGCGCCGACCCGATCCGCCCGGCTGCCGAGCGCTGCGGCATTCGCCTTGAGCCAGCGGATCGCGAGGTGATTGTCGGCGATCGACACCGGATACGCGCCTTCCGGCGGCATGCGGAATTCCGGCGCCGCGACGATGATGCCGGCAGCCGCCAAGGAGTCGTCGATATACGCGTTGCGATGGCGGTCGTGCAGCACCCAGCCGCCGCCGTGAATATCGATCGCGGCGGGAAAAGGCGCTTCTCGCTTCAGCCCCTGGCCTTTCGGCCGCGCGATGCGCAGCGCCATCGCGCTGCCGTCCGGACGCGGACACGTGTGTTCCTCGACAATCACGTCGTAGCGGCGGTCGATCGCGGCATGCTGCATGTCGGCGTCCCCTGGCATCGCCATCGTATCCCTCGCGTGCACTCGGTTGCATTACTTTTCACGCGCCCTGACCTGCCGCGCGGTGCCCATTGCTGTCCGCACGGTGGACCGCAGCGCGGAATGTCGTAGTCTTGCGGTGAGGCGCCCCTTAAAAACGCGACGATGATGCTCCGCGCGATGCTCGCGGCCACAACGATGTTCTGTCTCTCCGTACATGCTCAAGGGCAAGCCATGAACGCAACCAATGGCGATCCGCTGCCGCACGGCAAGGCCGAAGAGGTCGGCATGTCGTCCGAGCGGCTCGGCGAGATCGAGAAGGTCATCAAGGCCGACATCGAGAAGGGCCGCCTGCCCGGCGCCGTGATCGCGATCGCGCGCAGGGGCAAGCTCGTCTACTACGAGGCGTTCGGCTTCCGCGACAAGGCGGCCGGCGTGCCGATGACCAAAGACACGATCTTCAATATCGCGTCGATGACCAAGCCGATGGCCGCGCTAGCTGCGCTGCAGTTGCAGGAACGCGGCAAGCTGCTCACCGACGATCCGCTGTCGAAGTATTTCCCGAAATTCGCCGAGATGAAGGTCGCGGTGCTCGACCCCAAGGGCGAGACCATCGCGGCGACGGTGCCGGCGGAGCGGCCGATCACGCTGCGCCATCTGATGATGCACACCTCGGGTCTCGTCTATGGCGGGCGCGGCAACACCGCCGTGCACAAGCTTTATCCCGGCGGCAGCGGCGTCGCCGGCGGGCAGATGAACGGCGCGGAGTTCATGGACAAGCTCGCGGAGTTGCCGCTGCTCAATCAGCCGGGCGCAGTGTGGGACTACGGCTTCGGGCTCGACCTGCTCGGGCAGGTAGTCGAGAAAGTGTCGGGGCAGATGCTCGGGAAATACTTCGAGGAGAACATCACCAAGCCGCTCGGCATGACCGATACGGCGTTCTTCATCCCGCCGGAGAAGGCCGCGCGCTACGCCAGGGCGCTGCCGGTGGATCCCGACACCCGCATTGCGCAGAACGTCACACCGGTGCTGACGCAGCCGCTGAAGTTCGAATGCGGCGGCGGCGGCCTGTCATCCACGGTGAGCGACTACATGCGTTTCGCGCTCGCGCTCCTGAACAAGGGCGCCTATGGCGAGACGCGCATTCTGGGACGCAAGACCGCCGAATACATGCTGACCAACCAGATGGGCCCGGAGGTGAAGAACCTGATCGCCAACGCCGATCCGACGCGCGCCGACTACGGCTTCGGGCTCGGCCTCGCGGTGCGCACCGAAGCCGGGCGCGGCAAGCTGATCGGCTCGCCCGGCGACTTCAACTGGCCGGGCGCGAGCGGCACCAACTGGTGGGCCGATCCGAAGGAACAGCTCGCGGTGGTGTTCATGGCGCACTCGCCGGGCCCGATCCGCTGGCATTACCGGCAGGTGATCAACGCGCTGGTCTATCAGGCGATCGTGGATTAGCGCGACGCAGCCCGTCGCGCACGGCGCGGCGGGCGCCTTGCAGGCTCCGGCGCGGACGGGCGCGTGATCGGAAAAACCTCGCGTACATAGGCCGCCAGCATCTCGCAAAAGGCTGTCGCGTAGCGCGGCTGCGGCCGGCGCCTGTCCCAAAAAATGCTCAGGGGCTCGCGCAGCGGCTTGTCCCGATAGTTCACGCAAGCAACCCGCAACGCATACCGATGAAGCCGCAGAGTTGACGGAACGATTGCCACCCCATGCCCGCTTTCGGCCATCTCGAGCAGGGTGTGCGGCACTCGGCTTTCAAACTTGATGTTCGGCCTAAGTCCCGCCAAGCGGCAGGCGGAGTCGAACAAGCGGCGAAATATGAAGCCGGTATCGAGCAGCAGCAAAGGAAACTGCGCGAGGCGTTCGATCTCGACAGCGCTGCCGTTGCCCAATGGCAGCCGAGGATGGGAGACCGCGAGCAAGTCGACCAGCTGCAGCGGTCGGCTGGCGAAGTGCCGGTCGCTCGGCTGAGCCGCGTCGGCCAGACCTTGCCCGAGGTGAATCTCGCCGCGCTCGAGCATTGTCAGGGGGGCCGTCCCAATCGCTTCAACCAGTTTTACGTCTACGTTGGGATATCCTTCCGCGTAGCGGTGCAAGAAATCCGAAATGACGCCTTCGATGAATTGCGGGGAGGCGGCGACCTTCAGCACACTGACACCCCCGCGCCGCAGCTGCTGCGCCCGCTCGCCAAGTGCACCGGCATAAGCCAACAGACCGCGGCAGTCGCTGAGCATCTGCTCGCCTTCGCCGGTCAGCACGAGGCGGCGGCCCACACGATCGAAAAGCCTGAGACCGAGTTCATGCTCGAGCGCGCCGATCTGCCGCGATAGCGCGGGCTGGGCAATGCGCAGGCGCAGCGCCGCCTTGGAGACGGTGCCCAGCTCGGCCACGGTGACGAAGGTTCGCGCGCGCCGCAGGTCCATGACGCTGCTTATGCCGAATTGGCATGAATGGCCAGAGCACTTAAGTATTGGATATCCGCCACCGCCCGTACGAAGACTGATTTGTGAATCGAGGCGCCTGATTGCGATGGAGGGACATCATGAAGCGATTCCGCGTGATGCTGGTATCTGCACTCGTCCTCCCTGCCGCGATATTCAAGGCCGAGGCGCAGACCTGGCCGACGAAGCCGCTGCGAGCAATCGTGCCGATTGCAGCCGGCAGCGTTCTCGACATCGTCCCCCGCGTTGTGTTCGAGCAACTCTCGACGCAGCTCGGTCAGAGCATCGTTGTCGAGAACCGTCCCGGCGCGGGAGGGACGATCGGCTCCAGCTACGTCGCCAAGTCGGAACCCGACGGCTACACAATTCTTGTCAACTCGTCGGCGCACACGATCGCGCCGGCGCTTCAGCCGAACCTGACCTACGATCCAGTGCGGGATTTTGCCGCGGTCGTTCCGCTCGGTGTCTCACCGTTCGTGCTGGTCGTTCCGCCTGCGAGGGGATTCAAGACGGCTCGCGATCTCGTCGCCGCCGCCAAGGCGGCCCCGGGTGCGTTCAACTTCTCATCGCCCGGCGCCGGATCTGCATCGCATCTGAGCGCGGAACGCTTCCGGCTTGGCGCCGGCGTGCATGCTACGCATGTCCCATTCAAGGGCGGCGTGGAGGCAATGACCGAGGTGATGGCGGGGCGGATCGATTTCTTCTTCGTGGCACTCGGCGCTGCGCTGCCGCATATTCGAGACGGCAAGCTCTCAGCGCTTGCGGTGAACAGCGCGGATCGCTCCGCCGCGTTGCCGGACGTGCCGGCCATCCGGGAAGCCGGATTCTCCGACGCCGAGTATCCGACCTGGTTCGGACTTTTCCTGCCCGCGAAGACGCCGCGCGAAATCGTCGACCGGCTGCACCGCGAGACGCTCAAGGCGCTGCAAGAGCCGAAGGTGAAGGACAGGCTCGCGAGCCTCGGTGTCGAGCCGATGATCTTGACCCCCTCCGCATTCGGCGCGCATGTCGAGAGGGAAATCGCCGAGAACGCCACGCTGGTCAGAACGATCGGATTGAAAGCGCAGTGACGAACGACTCCCCTGTTTCCTCGACATTCGTCTCTTCGAGCGGCGACGGCTACGAGCTCCAGATGGGGCGCTGGAGCCGCCGGCTCGCGCCGCTGTTGGTCGGATTCGCCGGTATCGCCGGCGCGCAGCGCGTGCTCGATGTCGGCTGCGGCACCGGCAATCTGAGCTTCTGCCTCGTGCAGAATCCTGAAATCGCCAGCGTCACCGGCATCGATTTTTCACCCGCCTATATCGAGCACGCGAAGCGTCACAGCGACGACGCGCGCCTCTCCTTTCAGGTCGGCGACGCTTGCGCGCTGCCGTTTCCGGACGCCTCGTTCGACCACGCGCTGTCGATGCTGGTCCTGCCGTTCATACCGCAGCCGCAGCGCGCGGTTCGCGAACTGCAACGCATCACGCGCGCGGGTGGGACTGTGGCTGCCGCCACATGGGATACTGGTGGCGGGCTCATTACCTATCGCATGCTGTTCGATACGGCGGCGATGCTCGATCCCGACGGCCATGCGCTGAGAGCCCAGGCCTACGCCCGACCCATGCGGCGCCCCGGCGAACTGGCCCGCGCCTGGCGTGACGCAGGCTTTACCGATGTTGTGCAGGACATGCGCACGATACGCATGGACTTCACGTCCTTCGCCGACTTCTGGGCGCCTGCTGAAGGGAACGACGGGCCCATCGCCGAATACGTGAACGCACTCGACCCGGAAGCGAGGACACAACTCCGGAGCGCAGTCGAACTGGCTTACCTGGAGGGCGAACAGGATGGTGCGCGCTCCTACGCGGCAACCGCCTGGGTCGTGAAAGGCAAGGCGTCTTAGTCCGGCTTTTGCTTTCCGGCGTACTGCACCGCGACCTTGCCGGCCTTCTCGCGCGCGATGATCAGCTTCATGATCTGCGCGGTGCCGTCGCCGATCTCGAGCCCCATCACGTCGCGCAGGCGCTGCTGGTGCGGCAGGTCGAACGACCAGCCGTAATGGCCGTGGGTCAGCAGGCACTGGTGGATCACGTCGACCGCGGTCTTCGGCCCGAGCCATTTGCACATCGCGGCTTCCGCGGTGTGCGGCGTGCCCGCATCGCGCAGGTCGAGCGCGTGATAGCAGAGCTGGCGCAGCGCGGCGATCATCGTTTCGCCCTCGGCGAGCGGAAACGTCACGCCCTGGTACTGCGCGATGGGCGCGCCGAAGGCGTGACGCTCCTTCACATATTGCCAAGTTTCGTCGAGCGAGGCCTGCGCGGCGGCGGCGCATTGCAGTCCGATCAGCGCGCGGCTGTAGTCGAAGCCCTGCATCACCTGGGCGAAGCCCATGCCTTCGCCCGACAGCCGATGCGTCACCGGCACCTCCACGTCGTCGAAGAAGATCGAGCCGCGCCCGACCGCCTTGCTGCCGATGTCGTTGAAGCGCGACGTTGAGACGCCCTTGCTGTTCATCGGCACGAGGAAGGCCGACACGCCGCGCGGGCCGTCTTCCGGCTTGCCGGTGCGCGCGAACACGATCGACGCATCGGCCTGATCCGCCATGCTGATGGAGGATTTCTCGCCGTTGAGAACGTAACGATCGCCGTCGCGGCGCGCCGCGAGCGCCAGGTTGCCGGCATCCGACCCGCCGCGCGGCTCGGTCAGCGCGACCGACACGATGGCGTCGCCCGTGACGATACGCGAAATCCAGTCGCGCGCGAGTTCCGGCGCGGCGTGGCGCGCCAAAATCTGGCCCTGCAGCGAGCCGAGCAGCTGCACGTAGGCGACGTTGAAATCGCCATAGGCGATCGCCTCGATGATCAGCCCGGCGGTGAGGCTCGGCTGCCCGAGCCCGCCGTACTCCTCCGGCAAGTCCGCGCCGATCAGGCCGAGGTCGCCCATCTGCCGCACGAGCGCGCGGTCGACCTCCCCGCTCGCCTCGCGCGCCTGATAGTGCGGGGCGAGCTTCTCGCGCGCGAAACGCTGCGCGGTCTCCTGGAAGGCGCGCTGCTCGGCGGTGAAACGCACGCTCATCGCTACTTCGCGAACTTGCGGAATTGCGGCTTGCGCTTCTCGTTGAAGGCGCGCACGCCTTCCTTCGATTCCTCGGTGGCGTAATACATGCTGAGCGCCTGCATCCCCATGCCGCCGATGCCGCGGATGTTTTCCGTGTCGGCGTTGAACGAGCGCTTGGCGATGGCGATCGCGGTTGGCGAACGCTCCATGATCTCGGCGCACCAGCGCGCGACTTCTTCATCGAGCTTGTCGTGCGGCACCACCGCGTTGACCAGGCCCATGGCGAGCGCCTCGGCGGCCGAGTAGCGGCGGCAGAGGTACCACATCTCACGCGCCTTCTTCTCGCCGACGACGCGCGCCAGATAGGCGGTGCCGAAGCCCGGATCGACCGAGCCGACCTTGGGCCCGACCTGTCCGAAGCTCGCCTTCTCGGACGCGATCGTGAAGTCGCACAAGGTCGCCAGCACATTGCCGCCGCCGATCGCATAGCCCTGCACGCGCGCGATCACGGGCTTGGGCACATCGCGGATCAGCGACTGCAATTCCTCCACCGGCAGGCCGATCATGCCGCGCCCGTCATACTGGCCTTCATGCGCGCCCTGATCGCCGCCGGTGCAGAAGGCGCGATCGCCGGCGCCGGCGAGCACGATCACGCCGATCGACTTGTCCCAGCCGGCGCGGTTGAGCGCGGCGATCAGTTCCTCGCAGGTCTTGCCGCGGAACGCGTTCATCACGGCCGGACGGTTGATGGTGATGCGCGCGACGCCGTCGGCTGCGTCGTAGAGAATGTCCGCGTACTGCATGCTTGCCTCGTTATTGGTGGAGCATGATCTTTTCCGAAAACCGGTGTCCACTTTTCGGGATCATGCTCTATCCGGCCATGGTCAGCCCGCCGGACACGCTCAGCACCTGTCCGGTGATGTAGGCCGCGTCGTCGCTTGCGAAGAACAATATCGCGCCGGGCAGATCCTCCGGCTCGCCGATGCGGCCGAGCGGCACCGCGCGGCGGAATGCCTCTTCAAGCTTCTCGGGATCGGCGGCGCCCTGCTTGTAGCCGGCGAACAGGTTGGTGTTGGTCGGCCCGGGACAGACCACGTTGATCGTGATGTTGTGGCGCGCATGCTCGCGCGCGAGTGTCTTGGAGAAGCCGACGAGGCCGGCCTTGCAGGCCGCATAGACGGCCTCGCCCGACGATCCGACGCGCGCCGCATCGGATGAGATGTTCACGATGCGGCCTTTGCGACGCGCCACCATGCCGGGCAGCACCGCGTGGTGCATGTTGAGCGGACCGGTGAGATTGATGGCGATCAGCTTCTCCCACTCGGCCGGCTCGGTCTTGGTGAACGGCTTGAACACGTCCCAGCCGGCGTTGTTGACCAGCACGTCGATCGGCCCGAGCGCGGCTTCCGCCGCCGCGACCGCGCGTTGCACGGCAGCGTAGTCGGTGATGTCGCAGGCGAGGGCTTCAGCCGTGCCGCCGTCTGCACTGATCTCGTCGGCAACTTTGGCGGCGGTCTTTTCATTGACGTCGAACACCGCGACGCGCGCACCCTCCGCGGCGAAGCGCCGGCAGGTCGCGCCGCCGATCCCGCCCCCTCCGCCCGTGACCACGACGACCTTCGACGCAAGCCCGCGCATCCGTCCCCTCCCGCCGTCATTCGTGGCCGCGGCCCGATATATCAAAGCACGGTGCATGCGGCCATGCTTCGAGACGCCCGCCTTCGCCAAAGCTTCGGCGGGTTGCTCAGCGTGAGGCTGGAGTAGGCTTGCCCGCTCAGGCCTGACGCGCCAGCATGCGGATGGCGGACGGTGTGTCGCCGTAGCGCTGGCGGAAGGCGCGGTTGAAATAGGACAAATCGCCGAAGCCTGCGTCGAGCGCGATCGCGCTGATCTTTTCCGACGCGTGGCGCCGGTCGGTCAGAATGCGGTGCGCGCAGGCGAGGCGCTGCGTCAGCACGTAGTCGGTGAAGCTGGTGCCTTCGCTCTCGAACAGCCGCTGGATGAAGCGCGACGTGCAGCCGTGGCGCAGCGCGAGCGCCGTGACCGACAGGTCGGGCCGGCCGAGATTGCTCGCAACGTCCTGCTTGATGGCGTGCAGCCGCGCCGCGCGCAGGCCGCGGCCTTGCGCCATATCGGCGGCGTCGCGCGTTGCACCGATCGCGACGGCGGCCAGGTCGTAGAAGTGCGACACGATGAACTGTTGCAGGTCGTCGCTCGCGACCGCCTGCTCCTGCTCGATGATATCGACGTAGTCGGTCAGGAGGCTGAGTGCCGGCGTGCCATGCGGTATCCGGCGCAGCGTGCAGTCGCGCGCATCGCTCAACCGCGGCGCGAGCTGCGGGCGCGGAAAGCGCAGCACCAGCATGTCGCCCGGCGCGCGATGCGCGGTATCGAGCGTTTCGGTGAAGGAGACGAGCGTGGCGTCACCTTCGCCGAGTTCGATCTCGCGCCCGCATTGACGCACAAGCATGCTGCCGCGCGGATTGACCACCAGGCCGACGTCTTCGGTCGGATCGGTCGTCTCGCGGGTGCGTAGATAGCGCGCGCCCCGCAGCGTCCCTGACGAGAGCTGCAGGCCCGGAAGCCTGCGCAGTGTGAGGTCGATCGCGATCGGTTCGCGGCCGGTGGCCATGACGTCGTAGCGGACTCCGAGACGCTGGAAAAATTCGCGCAGCAAGTCGGGACGCACGTGTTCGGGCGCATCGTTGGCGGCGAGGCGCAGCATCCCGACCGGAGGCTGAGTTCCCGGAACGAGAGAGGGAGACCGGGTCACGTTATGCATCGTCGGCACCTCTTCATTTCCGCGCGATGGCATGAGGGCCGATCACCGCTGAACCGCGCGAGCGAACGCGCGGATCGCCGACGGCGTATCGCCATAGCGCTGGCGGAAGACGCGGTTGAAGTAGGACAGATCGCCGAAGCCGGCGTCGAGCGCGATCGTGCTGATCTTCTCGCCGTCGCGGCGCGGGTCGGCGAGCATGCGGCGCGAGGACGCGAGGCGCTGCGTCAGCACATAGTCGGTCAAGCTCGTGCCTTCGCTCTCGAACAGCCGCTGGATGAAGCGCGGCGTGCAGCCGTGGCGCAACGCAAGCGCCGTGATCGAGAGGCCGGGCTGGCTGAGATGTTTCGCGATGTCCTGCTTGATGGCGTGCAGCCGCGCCGCACGCAGGCCGCATCCTTCCGCCAGCTCCGCAGCGTCGCGTGTCGCGCCGATCGCGACGGCCGTCAGATCGTAGAAGTGAGACACGACCTGATGCTGCGCATCAAGGCTGGTACGCATGTGTTGTTGCGACACGATGCCATGATATCCGGTCAGCAAGCGGAGCGCCGCACTGCTCTGCGGGATCCGCCGCATGAAACAGTCTCCCCCGCCGGCCAGCCGCGAAGCGAGGGGCGGCATAGGCAGGCGCAGCGCAAGCATCCTTCCCGGCGGACGCTGCACGGAAATCAACGGGTCGACGAGCGACACCAGCGCCGCCTCGCCCTCACCGAGCACGATCTCGCGCCCGCGCTGGGAGAGCAGATGATGGCCTGCCGGATTGACGATCAGGCCGACGTCGTCGGTGGGATCGTTGCTCTCGCGGATACGCCGGATGCGCGCGCCCAGCATCTGGCCTGACATCAGCTGGAGACCGGGAAGCGCCTGCACGGTGAGGTCGATCTCGACCGGAGCGTCCCCCGTGGGCTCGGTGTCGTACCGCACGCCCATGCGCTCGAAGAACGCGCTCAGCAGCGCCGGCCGCTGATGCTCAGGTGCTTCGTTGGCGGCGAGGCGAAGCGTCGCGGCAGCGGACGGCCGCGATCCGGCCTGAATTCCCGGAGCGAGAGATGAAGGCTGCGTCACGCCATGCATTTCCGGCACCTCGGTTTATTCCCCTTGGGCGGCGTTTATGCTTGTCAGGCCCCAATGAGAGCCGTGAAGTTAGTCGCGGCGCGGCGCATTCCGGTTCATGCCGCAAACAAATTTTTGTCCTGACGGTGTTTGCCGCACCGAGCGTCGTCTCAGTCCCGACCTTTGTCGCCACAATCCAAGACCGGCCGCGACGCCTCCACTAGTGACACCGCCCGTCGGCGCGCTCGCCCGGACATCCAGGCTGCCGCCAACACCCGGCCCAATCGAATCGAGGGAGGAAGCGCGTGAGCCTGTTCGACCCTGCGTCCTTCCTCATCATCAGCATCGGCATATTCGCCGGCGCGGTGGTGTCCGGTTTGCTTGGATTTGCATTCTCGGCGGTGGCCGGCGCCATTCTCCTGCACGTGCTGCCGCCGACCGAGGCGGTGCCGCTGATGATAGCCTGCAGCATCGTCACGCAGGCCGTTTCGCTGGTGGCGTTGCGCGGAACGGTGAAGTGGCGCGGCAGCCCGGTGCTCATTGCCGGCGGCCTGTTTGGAATCCTGCCCGCGTTCTATCTGCTCCACGCAATCGATATCCGGATCTTCCGCATCGGGTTCGGCGTATTCCTCGCCGCTTACGCGGCCTACATGCTGCTGCGTCCCGCGATCGCGCGCGGACTCGGCGCGCCGCATCGCTTGCGCGACGCCGCCATCGGGTTCGGCGGCGGGCTGATCGGAGGGCTGACCGCGATGCCGGGTGCGCTGCCGACGATGTGGTGCGAACTGCGCGGCGTGCCGAAGGATCAGCAGCGCGGCTTCGTGCAGCCTTACATCACGGCGATGCAGCTCTCCGCGTTGGCGGTGATGTTCTGGCACAACACCTTCTCCAGCCAGGCGCTGCTCAATCTGACATACAGCCTGCCGGCGCTCGGCGCCGGCGCGGCGCTCGGCGTCATCATGTTTCGCAAGGTCGATGACGCCATGTTCCGCCACGCCGTGCTCGCGGTGCTGTTCGTCGCCGGTCTCGCGCTCATCGCGTAGCGGCGCGCGACGACGCAATCCGTTTCCCTGCGGTCAAGTTGTTCGAGCGCATCGCGCGGCGCGTGCGCTGCTGCGGCTTGTGCAACACCGATGCCGATTGTCGCGACAGTCCGGATTTTTGTCACGCGAGTCCAAGAGCCGCGACGCCGTTCTCGTTAGTGACGCCGCCATATCCGGGCGCGCGAGCCGCGCCACGTCACCAACAGGGCCGCATGGCCAAGGAGAACGACGATGCCGAACGCAATCACGGTTGGAAATGAAATCCTCGTCAACACGGCAACTGCGGGTGCGCAGGACGATCCCGCCATCGCGGCGCTCGCAGGCGGGCGTTTCGTCGTGACGTGGACCGACTGGAGCCAGAGCGGCGCCGACACGTCGCAGGCTGCGGTGCGCGCGCAAATCTTCAATGCCGACGGAAGCAAGGCCGGCAACGAGTTCATGGTGAACACCACGACACTCGGCACGCAGGATGACCCGGTGGTTGCGACCCTGGCTGATGGCCGCTTCATCATCGGCTGGGAGGATGCGAGCCGCGGCGCAGGCGACAACAGCGGCAGCGCGATCCGGGCACAGATCTTCAATGCCGACGGCACCCAATCGGGAGGCGAGTTCATCGTCCCCACCACCACGTTCAGCCACCAGTCGGTGCCGACGATTGCCGGATTGCCGGACGGGCGCTTTGTCGCGGCCTGGATGGACAGCAGTGGCGTCGGCGATCTGCAGCCCACGGGCATCCGCGCGCAGATTTTCAATGCCGACGGCACCAGATCGGGCGGCGAATTCCTCGTCAACACCACCACCCAGAACGGACAGGAGGACCCGTCGATCGCGGTGCTCGCCGATGGGCGTTTCGCCGTGACCTGGACGGATCAGAGCACGACCGGCGGCGACGTTTCCAACGCGGCGATCCGCGCGCAGGTGTTCAACGGCGATGGCACGAAGTCCGGCGGCGAATTGCTCGTCAACACCACGACTCCGGGCGTGCAGTTCGATCCAAGCATCACGGGACTGACCGACGACCGCTTCGTCGTCGCGTGGACCGACTTCAGCCAGACCGGCGGCGATGCCAGCGGCCCTGCGGTTCGCGCGCAGATCTTCAACGGTGACGGCAGCAGATCCGGCGGCGAATTCCTAGTCAACACCACGACGGCGGGCAACCAGCAGCAGTCGAGCATCGTGGCGCTCCCCGATGGCGGCTTCGTTGCCGTGTGGGGAGACGGCAGCGGCAGCACCGCGACCGGGTTCCAGGTGCGCGCGCAGGTCTTCGGCAGCGACGGCAGCAAGCTGGGTGCCGAGTTCGTCGCCAACACGACCCTTGATGGCGCCCAGTGGCGGCCGGCCGTCACCGCGCTCGACGCGGGGCGTTTTGCGGTGGCGTGGGAAGACCAGAGCGCGACCGGCGGCGATACGTCGAGCCACGCGATCCGCGCGCAGATCTTCGACCTGCGCGAGGCGCCAATCATCACCTCCGACGGCGGCGGCACCACCGCGACCGTATCGGTGAGCGAGAACACGAATGGCGTGACCACGGTGACGGCCACCGATGCGGACAGTCCGGCGCTGTCCTATTCCATCGCCGGTGGAGCGGATGCGGCGCAATTCCAGATCGATCCCTCGACCGGAGCGCTCTCGTTCGTCACCGCGCCGAATTTCGAGATGCCGGCCGATGCCGATTCCGACAACAGCTATGAAGTCGTGGTCAGCGCCTCGGATGGCACGCTGAGCGACACGCAGGCGATCACCGTCACCATCGCCAACGTGAACGAGGCGCCGGTGATCTCTGCCGATCGCACGGTGGCGCGGGCGGAGCACACCCAAGCCGCAATGTATGTGGATACGTACGATCCGGAAAATGACGGCGTGACCTTTTCGATTGTGGGCGGCGCCGACGCGTCACTGTTCCAGATCGACAGCGCGACCGGCGCGTTGTCATTCGTCACCGCGCCTGATTTCGAGGCGCCGGGCGACGCAGATCACAACAACAGTTACCTGGTTGTGGCGCGCGTCTCCGATGGCACGCTCAGCGCCGACCAGGCGATTCGTGTCGAGATCAGCGACGCCAACGAGGCGCCGGCGATCACGTCGGGCGGCAGTGTTGCGATCTCCGAGAACACCACGGCAGTGACGGCGGTCACGGCAAGCGATCCCGATACCGGCACGACATTGCATTTCTCCATCGCCGGCGGCGCCGATGCGGCGCTGTTCCAGATCGACGACGCCACGGGCGCGCTGTCGTTCAAAACCGCACCGGACTTCGAGGCGCCGGCCGATGCGGATCACGACAACAGCTATCAGGTCGTGGTGCGCGCGTCAGACGGCAGCCTGCCCGACTATCAAGCCATCACCGTCAACGTCGCCGACGTCTCCGAGCAAAGCGCACCCGGCCCGCGGTTCGGCGGCGAGTTTCTCGTCAACACCACGACATTCGGTCATCAGTTGGCGCCCGCGATCGCGGGGGCGGCGAGTGGGCGCTTCGTCGCCGCATGGGCGGACGGCAGCCGCTCGGGCGACGACCCCGCATTCGACGCGATCCGCGTCCAGGTCTTCAACGCCGACGGCAGCAAGGCGGGCGCCGAGTTGCTGGCGAACGCCACGACGGCCGGCAGCCAGGACGAGCCCGCGGTCGCGACCTTGTCCGACGGCCGTTTCGTCGTGGCCTGGACCGACTATTACGAGGCGGGCACCAATGGCAGCGCGTCGAGCATTCGGGCGCAGGTCTTCAATCTCGACGGCACGAAATCGGGCGCCGAATTCCTGGTCAACGCGACGGACGCAGGGAGGCAAACCCACGCGGTCATCAGCGGGCTCGCGGACGGTCGCTTCGTCGTCGCATGGGAGGGCGGCAGCGCCGCCGACCACGAAGGCATCCGCGCCCAAGTGTTCAACGCCGACGGCACGAAATCGGGCGCCGAGTTCCAGGCCAATGCCACGACAGCCGGATACCAGGCGGATGCGGCGATCGCCGTGCTCCCTGACGGCCGCTTCGTCCTGAGCTGGACGGACCAGAGCGCCAGCGGCGGCGATCAATCCCTGCTGGCCGTTCGCGCGCAGATCTTCCATCCCGACGGCACCCCGGCGGGAAATGAATTCCTGGTCAACACCACGACCTTCGATACCCAGGCTACGCCGACCATCGCGGGCTTGCCCGACGGGCGCTTGGTTGCCGCATGGACCGACGTGAGCCAGACCGGAAGTGATACCGACCACGGTGCGGTGCGCGCGCAGATCTTCAACGGCGACGGCACCAAGGCCGGCAGCGAGTTCCTGGTCAACACCACGGCCGTCTCCGACCAGTACGCACCCACCATCACGGCGTTGCGCGACGGGCACTTCGTCGTGGCCTGGACGGACACGAGCGCAACCGACGCCGACACGTCGGACCAGGCGGTCCGCGCGCAAGTGTTCGATCGCGACGGCACCAAGATCGGCGACGAGTTCGTGGTCAATGCGACCACCTCATCGTTCCAGTTCGACCCGACGATCGCGCCGCTGGCGGACGGGCGCTTCACCGTCGCCTGGGCAGACGCCAGCCAGGCCCCGGGCGACGAGTCCGGCCTCGCCATTCGGGCCCAGATCTTCGATACGCGCACGGCCGCGGTGCATATCAAAGGCACCGCGGGAGATGACGACTATATCGGCACCGGTTTCGACGACACGATGCGCGGCGGGCCGGGCAACGATCGTCTCGACGGCGGAGGCGGCGACGACACCGCGATATTTGCCCAGAGCCACGACCAATACAGCGTGCAGGCAACCGAAGGCGGCAAATTCACCGTGTCGGGCCCTGACGGCGTCGATACGCTTTCCAACTTCGAGCACCTGCGCTTCGCCGATGTGACGCTGGACGCCGGCAACCTGCACGCGCCGCAGATCACCTCGGATGGCGGCGGTGATTCCGCGACGCTCGCGGTCAGCGAACACGGCACCGCCGTCACGACCGTCAGCGCCACCGACGCGGATCCCGGCACGACGCTGCGCTACGCGGTCACCGGCGGGGCGGACGCAAGCGCGTTCGTCATCGATCCCGCAACCGGCGCCCTGGCGTTTGCGGCGGCACCGGATTTCGCCACGCCAGCCGACGCCGATCACGACAACAGCTACGTCGTGCAGGTGCGCGCTTCGGACGGTGTCCTGACCGACACGCAGACGATCACTGTCAACGTCGCCGATGTCAGCGAGGCGCCCGGCTTCGTGTGGCTCAAAGGTACGCGAGGCGACGACACGTTCACGGCGCTTCCCGGCAACGAACGCATCGATGCGCGCGGCGGCAACGACACCGTCATCTTCGATTTCAAGCTCACCGACGCCCAGGTGACCTATGCGGGCAACAAGGTGATCATCGACAGCGCGACGAGTCATACGGTCCTGACCGGCTTCGAACGCTACGTCTTCGCCGACGGCACGGTGGACAACAATGACGGCAATCCGCTGGTCGACGACCTGTTCTACTACTCGCAGAATCACGACGTGTGGAACGCGGGCGCCGACGCCGACCGGCACTATCACGAGTTCGGCTGGCACGAGGGCCGCGATCCGAGCGCGTTCTTCTCCACCGCAACCTATCTGTCGCTTTATCCGGACGTGAAGGCGGCGGGCGCCGATCCGCTTGAGCACTTTCATCAGGCCGGATGGAAAGAAGGGCGCGCTCCGTCGTTCGCGTTCGACGATGCCGCCTATCTGGCGGCCAATCCGGATGTCGCGGCCGACCATGTCGATCCGCTCGCGCATTTCCTGGAGTGGGGCGCGCAGGAGGACCGGCAGCCGTTTGCGCTCGATCATTTCTTCGCGCCGAACGGATTCGATTATGTCTACTATCTCCAGCACAATCCCGATGTCGCGGCGGCTCACGCCGATCCGTTGCAGCATTTCGAGACCGTCGGCTGGCGCGAAGGGCGCAACCCGAATGCCTGGTTCGACACCAACGGCTATCTGGCGCACTACGCCGACGTGGCCGCGTCGAACCTGAACCCGCTCACGCACTACGCGCAGTTCGGCTGGCACGAAGGCCGCGATCCTTCTGCCGCCTTCGACACGCTCGGTTATCTGGCGGCCAACCCCGACGTCACGGCGAACCATGCCGACCCACTGCTGCACTTTCTGCAGTTCGGCATCCATGAGGGACGCGCGGCGTTCGCGGACGGCGCATGGGGATAGACGGTCGAAGCGCGCGCTCACACCAGCTTGAGCGCGCGCGCGATCTGCCAGGCCGACAGCGCGATCACCAGGCAGCCGACCGCGACCATCAACACACGCGGTGAGAAATGTTTCACCGCCCAGCCGCCGAGCGGCGCCGCGAGCATGCCGCCGATCACCAGTGCGAACAGTTCGCGCCATGGCGAGGCGCCAAGCTCGACGAAGAAGGTCGTCGCGGCCGCGACGGTGACGAAGAACTCGGTCGTGTTGACCGAGCCGACCACCATGCGCGGTGCGTGACCGGAGCCGACCAGCGAGGAGGTCGCGACCGGTCCCCAGCCCCCTCCTCCGCTCGCATCGAGAAAACCCGCCACGAATCCGATCGGCCCGACCCAGGGCGCGGGCGCGTCGCGCGCGGGCGCCAGCCGCCAGGCTTTCAGCAGAATGAAGATGCCGACCAGGAGCAGATAGCCGGCGATGTAGGGCCGCACGAAACCCGCATCGAGGTTCGACAGCACCCACGCGCCGAGCACCGCGCCGGCGACGCCCGCGACGCCGAGCCGCGTCACCAGCCGCCAGTCGACATTGCGATGCCACAGATGCGAGCCCGCCGACGCGCCGGTGGTGAAGATTTCCGCAGTGTGCACGATCGCGCTCGCCTGCGCCGGCGGCAGGCCCATCGACAGCATCGCGGTCGTGGAGATCACGCCGAACGCCATGCCGAGCGCGCCATCGACCAGCTGCGCGAGAAAGCCGATCGCGCCGAGCAGCAGATAGTCAGGCATCTCGTCGCCCCTGATTCCGCCGTCAACGTACAGGGAAACGTGCGGTTCGAAAAACCGCGACGTAAGGTCACGCCAGCGGCAGCACGTTGGTGTATTTGACCTGCTCGAGCGCGAAACTCGACTCGATGGAACCGATGCCGGAGAGCCGCGTCAGCTTCTGCTTCAGGAACCGCTCGTAAGCCGCGAGATCCGCGACGACGACGCGCAACAGGTAGTCGCGCGGGCCGGTCATCAGATAGCACTCCAGCACCTCCGGCCAGCGCGCGATCGCCTTGGCGAAACGATCGAGCGCCTCCTCGCGCTGGCTCTCGAGCTTGATCGAGACGAACACGCTGACCGGCAGGCCGACCGATTGCTGATCGAGCACCGCGACGTAACGGGCGATGATGCCCGCCTCCTCCAGCATGCGGACGCGGCGCAGGCATGGCGAGGGCGAGAGCCCGACCTGCTCGGCCAATTCGGCGATGCTCTTGCGGCCGTCCTGCTGCAGGACGGCGAGAATCTTGCGGTCGATGGCGTCCAGGTCTGCCGGCATGGTTGCGCTACTGCACCTCTCGATTTTGGCGGATTATGCCAATTCGGACGCCAAAAGGGAATGATTTTGGCGGAAATCGCCGCGACGGCCATGCGAATAATTCAGTGCTAGAATGATGTCCAGATTGGCCGGGCGATGACAATGACGCAGCAAATTTCCGACAACGATCTGAAAATCCTCGCCGAACTGGAGAAGAAAGTTCTCTGGCTGTCGAGCTGGACCATCCATCACGCCAATCATCTGCGCGACAGCGCCGACGGGCTGAAGGTCGGCGGGCATCAGGCTTCCTCCGCCTCGCTCGCCGCCATCATGACGGCGCTCTACTTCCACACGCTGCGGCCGCAGGACCGCGTCGCGGTGAAACCGCATGCGAGCCCGAACTTCCACGCGATCCAGTATCTGCTCGGCAAGCAGACATGCGAGAAGCTCGAGGGCTTCCGCGGCTACAAGGGTGCGCAAAGCTATCCGTCGCGCACCAAGGATACCGACGACGTGGATTTCTCCACGGGGTCGGTCGGCCTCGGCGTCGCGCAGACGCTGTTCTCCTCGCTGGTGCAGGACTACGTGCGCGCGCACTTCCCGTCGAACAAGCCGGAAGGCCGCATGGTGGCGCTGGTCGGCGACGCCGAGATGGATGAGGGCAACATCTTCGAAGCCATGCTGGAAGGCTGGAAGCAGGGTCTGCGCAATTGCTGGTGGGTGATCGACTACAATCGCCAGAGCCTCGACGCGGTCATCCGCGAGGGCCTGTGGTCGCGCTACGAAGCGCTGTTCAAGGCGTTCGGCTGGGACGTCGTCATCGTCAAGCACGGCTCGCTGCAAGAGGCCGCGTTCAAGGAGCCAGGCGGCGAGGCGCTGCGCGGCTGGATCGACGAGTGCCCGAACCAGCTCTATTCGGCGCTCACGTTCCAGGGCGGCGCGGCCTGGCGCAAGCGCCTGATGAACGATCTCGGCGATCAAGGCCCGGTGACGCGGCTGATCGACAAGCGATCGGACGACGAACTCGCACGGCTGATGGGCAATCTCGGCGGGCACGACCTGCCGGCGCTGATCGAGGCGTTCGGCACGGCAACCACCCACGACCGGCCGACCTGCTTCATCTGCTACACAATCAAGGGCTCAGGGCTGGCGCTTGCCGGGCACAAGGACAATCACGCCGGCATGATGACGCCGGCGCAGATGGACCAGTTGCGCGAGCAGATGCAGGTGCGCGCCGGTCACGAGTGGGACAGGTTCGAAGGACTGTCGACGCCGCCGGAGAAGCTGCAGGCGTTCCTCGATCGCGTGCCGTTCGCGACGAAAGAACCACGGCGCTATCAGGCGCCGCACGTCGAGGTGCCGTCCGAGCTCGCGATCACGATCCAGCCGACGATGTCGACGCAGATGGGCTTCGGGCAATTGCTCAATGAGTTGGGCCGCGGCAACTCGGATTTCGTCAAGCGCATCGTGACGACATCGCCCGACGTGACGGTTTCGACCAATCTCGGGCCGTGGGTGAACCGGCGCAATCTGTTCGCGCGCGAAAAGATGGCCGACACTTTCAAGAGCGAGCGCATCGCCTCGACCTTCAACTGGGAATTCGCCCCGACCGGGCAGCACATCGAGCTCGGCATCGCGGAGAACAACCTGTTCATCGCGCTGTCCGCGCTCGGCCTGTCGCATTCGATCAACGGCGAGCGGCTGTTCCCGATCGGCACGCTGTACGATCCGTTCATCGCGCGCGGCCTCGATGCGCTCAATTACGCCTGCTATCAGGAGGCGCGCTTCATTCTGGTGGCGACGCCCTCCGGCATCACGCTCGCGGGCGAAGGCGGCGCGCACCAGTCGATCGGCACGCCGCTGATCGGCATGGCGCAGGACGGGCTTGCGGCGTTCGAGCCGGCCTATGTCGACGAGCTCGCCGCCATCATGGCGTGGTCGTTCGACTACATCCAGAAAGGCGGCGATGCCCAACCGTCGGAGCGCAACTGGCTGCGCGACGAAACCGGCGGCTCGGTGTACCTGCGGCTCTCGACGCGCCCGGTCGAGCAGATCAAGCGCACGATCGACGCCGAGCTGCGCCACGCGATCATCGACGGCGCCTACTGGATGCGCAGGCCGGGACCGAACTGCCAGGTGGTGGTGGCGTACACCGGCGCGGTCGCGCCGGAGGCGATCGAGTCGATCGGCCTGATGGCGGAGGACCGCCGCGACGTCGGGCTGCTCGCGGTGACCTCGGCGGATCGTCTCAACGCCGGCTGGACCGCGGCGCAACGCGCGCGCGAGCGCGGCCTAGTCAATGCGCGCTCGCATATCGAGCGGCTGATGGCCGAGGTGCCGCCGCATTGCGGCATCGTGACGGTGTGCGACGCGCATCCGGCAACGCTCGGCTGGCTCGGCGCGATCCACGGCCACCGCACGCGCGGGCTCGGCGTGGAGCATTTCGGGCAGACCGGCTCGATCCCCGATCTTTATCGCCACTACGGCATCGACGCGAACGCCATCGTGGCGGCGGCCGAGGCGATCGCGCCGGGGCGTCCGATCCGTTATCTGAAGGCGTTGCCGTAGGCCCAACCACTCCGCCGTCATGCCCGGCCTTGTGCCGGGCATCCCCGTCTTCCTTGCACCGCGCAAGACGTGGATGGCCGGGACGAGCCCGGCCATGACGAAGCGGGCACCAAAACCTACACCAGCCCGAACAATCGTCCGGGCAGAAACAGGATGATCGTCCACACGATGATCGCGCCGACCATCACGGCGAGGAAATAGCCGAGCGCTTTCTCCTGCGGCGCGCGCATCAGCACGGGCAGGCCGAGGTAGAACAGATAAAGGCTGTAGAGCCCGAGCGCCGCCAGGATGGCAAGCACCGGCAGCGCCATGAATACGCTCGCGAGCCATGCGGCGGTCGGCGCGAAGGCCGCGACCTTCATGGCGCTGGTGAAGTCCTTGCGCCCACCGAAAGTCGGCGCGAGGACATCGATCACGAATGCGACGATGAAGACGCCGCCGAGCGTGACCAGATAGCTGAGGAGCGCGCTGAACAGTCCGGCGAGAAACGGCGTGCGATAGCCGGCAATCCCGACGATCGAGGTGCCGATAAACCCGCACACCGCCGGAATGGCGGCGAGGATCGCGACATAGCTCGCAATGAGCGATGCGGGGCTGGTCCGCTCGCCGGCGATGGCGCGCCACTCGGCCCGCGGGTCGAGGATCAGCCCTTTCGCGCGCGCGACGAGATCCATGGCTACCCCGCAGGCATTGTTCCGCCTGGGCGGCGCGCTGTCACGGGGGCAAATCGCGCTATCAACGCCTTTGATCGGCCAGCACCATCGCGGCGCCCTTCTCGGCGATCATCATGGTCGGCGAGTTGGTGTTGCCGGAGGTGATGGTCGGCATCACCGAGGCGTCGATCACGCGCAGGCCTTCGATGCCGAGCACGCGCAGCCGCGCATCGGTGACGGCGTTCGGATCGCTGGTCAGGCCCATCTTCGCCGTGCCCACGGGGTGGAAGATCGTCGTCCCGATGTCGCCCGCGGCTTTCGCCAGCGCGACCTCGTCGTCGCCGCGAATATGCTCGCCCGGCAACGTCTCGACCGGGTTGAATGGCTTCAAGGCGGGTTGGGACACGATCGCGCGCGCGACGCGCAGCGAGTCGGCAGCGACCCGGCGGTCTTCCTCTGCCGAGAGGTAATTCGGCGCGATCATCGGCTTGTCGGCCGGATCGGCCGAGCGCAGCTTCACCCTGCCGCGGCTCGCGGGCTGGAGATTGCAGACTGACGTGGTGAAGGCCGGATAGGCGTGCAGCGGGTCGCCGAACTTGTCGAGCGAAAGCGGCTGCACGTGGAACTGGATGTTGGCGCGCTCGCGCGAGGGATCGGAGCGGGTGAACAGGCCGAGCTGCGACGGCGCCATGGTGAGCGGGCCGCGGCGGCGCAGCGCATAGTCCAGTCCCATCGCGGCGCGGCCGATCAGCGAATGATAGGTCTCGTTCAAGGTCTTCACGCCCGACACCTTGTAGATCATGCGCAGCTGCAGATGGTCCTGCAGGTTCTGCCCAACGCCCGGCCGGTCGAGCGCGACCGGAATGCCGTGATTCAGCAAATCGATCCCGCGCCCGATGCCGGACAGCATCAGCAGCTGCGGCGAGCCGATCGAGCCGGCCGAGAGAATGACCTCGCCGTTGCAGCGCGCGCTTTTCGTCGCGCCGTCCTGACGCCAGCGCACGCCGGTGGCGCGCCAGCCCTCGAGTTCGACCGCTTCGGCGAGACAGCCGGTCTCGACGCGCAGGTTTGGCCGGTTCATCACGGGCTTGAGGAAGCCGCGCGCCGCCGACCAGCGCCGGCCGCGCCGCTGGTTGACGTGGAAATAGGCCGAGCCCTCGTTGTCGCCGCGGTTGAAATCGTCGATCGGCTGGATGCCGTATTCCTCCGCGGCCTTGCGGAACGCGTCGAGCAGGTCCCAGCGCACGCGCGGCGCTTCGATGCGCCACTCGCCGCCGACACCATGATGCTCGCTGTCGCCGAGGAAGTGATCGGTCTGCTTGCGGAACAGCGGCAACACGTCGTCCCAGCCCCAGCCGGTGAGGCCGAGCTGGCGCCAGTGATCGTAGTCGGCCGCCTGTCCGCGCATGTAGATCATGGCGTTGATCGCCGACGAGCCGCCGATCACCTTGCCGCGCGGATAGGCAAGCGAGCGGCCGTTGAGACCGGGCTCAGGCTCGGTCTTGAACATCCAGTCGGAGCGCGGATTGCCGATCGCGAACAGATAGCCGACCGGGATGTGAAACCAGATCCAGTTGTCCTTGCCGCCGGCCTCGAGCAGCAGCACGCGGTTGCGCGGATCGGCGGAGAGGCGATTGGCGAGCACGCAGCCGGCCGAGCCCGCGCCCACGATGACGTAGTCGTAGTCGCCCTCGATCGGCGTGGCCTCGCCCATTCGCGTCCCCTCCGTGCGTCCATTAACTCCCATCGTGCCGCCCCTGACAACATGCCCGATTTGACGGCGCGGACCGGATGACTAGGATGGCGATGACGGCGCGCTGTGCGCGCGGCCGCAAAGTCCGGAACGGCGGTTCCCGGTCCCACTGCCACCCATGAAGCAGGCTCGTGCGGCTCCCGCACGGGCATGATGGAGAGCCGCCATGATGTCCCGACGCCCTGTCATTCTGTTTTTGGCTGCGATCTGTCTCGCCGTCGCAGGCAGCCCGCCGGCGGGCGCGCAAGCCCAGACACAGGACAAGTCCATCACATTGTTCGCCGCCGCGTCGATGAAGAATGCGCTCGACGACATCAACGCCGCGTTCCTGAAGGCGACCGGCACCAAGGTGACGGTCAGCTACGCGGCCAGTTCCGCGCTCGCCAAGCAGCTCGAGCAAGGCGCGCCGGCGGATATCTTCGCCTCCGCCGACCTCGAATGGATGGACTACAGTGCGGGGAAGAAGACCATCAAGGACGGCACGCGCGTCAATCTGCTCGGCAACAAGCTGGTGCTGATCGCGCCGAAGGACTCGAAGATCGACAACGTGACGATCGCGCAGGGCTTCGATCTAGCGAAGCTGGTCGGCGACGGCCGCATCGCGACCGGCGAGGTCAATTCGGTGCCGGTCGGCAAGTACGCCAAGAGCGCGCTGGAGAAGCTCGGCCTTTGGCCTTCCGTCGAGAAGCGGTTCGCGATGGCCGACAACGTGCGCGCCGCGCTCGCGCTGGTGGCGCGCGGCGAAGCCGTGCTCGGCATCGTGTACGAGACCGACGCCAAGGTGGAGAAGAACGTGAAGATCGTCGGCGCCTTCCCGGCCGACTCGCACCCGCCGATCGTCTATCCGGTCGCCGCGACCGCGAATGCCAAGCCCGAGGCGGCGGCCTATCTCGCGTTCCTGCGCAGCGGCATCGCCAAGGCGGTGTTCGAGCAATACGGGTTCACCTTCCTGGTGCGGCCGACGTCGTAAGTGTTCTCCCTCACCCCGGATGAATGGACCGCGGTCGTCCTCTCGCTGAGGATCGCGGTCGTCGCGACGGTCGTGGCGCTGCCGTTTGCCGTGGCCATCGCCTGGGTGCTGGCGCGGAAGAATTTCTGGGGCAAGGCGCTGCTCGACGGCATCGTGCATCTACCGCTGGTGCTGCCGCCGGTCGTCACCGGCTATCTGCTGCTGATCTGGTTCGGGCGGCGCGGCGTGATCGGCGCGTTCCTCGCCGACACGTTCGGCATCGTGTTCTCGTTCCGCTGGACCGGCGCGGCGCTCGCCTGCGGCGTGATGGGCTTTCCGCTGCTGGTGCGCGCGATCCGGCTGTCGTTCGAAGCGGTCGATGCGAAGCTGGAAGACGCCGCCTGGACGCTCGGCGCCAATCGCCTGCTCGTGTTCGCCACCGTGACCTTGCCGCTCGCTTTGCCCGGCGTCATCGCCGGCATGGTGCTGTGCTTCGCCAAGGCGCTCGGCGAATTCGGCGCGACCATCACGTTCGTGTCGAACATCCCGGGCGAGACGCAGACCATCTCGGCCGCGATCTACACCTACACGCAGATTCCGAACGCCGATGCCGCGGCCGCACGCCTAGTCATGGTCGCAATCGTCATCTCGCTCGCCGCGCTGGTCGTCTCCGAATGGCTCGCGCGTCGCGCCGGCACGCGCTTCCACGGGGAGTGACATGCTGGCGGTCGATGTCGAGAAAAAACTCGGGGACTTCAGCGTCGCGGCGACATTCGAAGCCGCCGATGGCGTCACCGCGCTGTTCGGCCCGTCGGGCTCAGGCAAGACCTCGATCGTCAGCATGGTGGCGGGACTGGTCACGCCCGATCGCGGACGGATCGTGTGCAACGGCACGGTCCTGTTCGATTCCGCGCGCCGGGTGTGCGTATCACCCCACCGGCGCGGCATCGGCTACGTGTTCCAGGACGGCCGGCTGTTTCCGCACATGACAGTGGCGCAGAACCTCGATTACGGGCGGCGGATGTATCGCATTCCCGCCGACGTGGACGAGCGCGAGCGCGTCGTCACGCTGCTCGACATCGCGCGCCTGCTCGACCGAAGGCCCGGCAAGCTGTCGGGCGGCGAGCGCCAGCGCGTCGCGATCGGCCGCGCGCTGCTGATGCGGCCGCAGCTCCTGCTGCTCGACGAGCCGCTCGCCTCGCTCGACGCCTCGCGCAAGCGCGAGATCTTCCCGTATCTGTTGCGCCTGCGCGACGAGACGGTGCCGATGATCTACGTCAGCCACAACGCCGCCGAACTGCGGCGCATCGCCACCACCATCGTGCGCATCGACGACGGGCGCGTGAGCGGCGTCGGCGGCGCGGAACGGCTCGATACGGCGGACGGCGATTTGTTTTAAGTTGAGCATGGTCCTTTCGGAAAACCGGTGCCCACTTTTCCGGACCATGCTCGGGGTTGCCGCGCCTGCGCGATCGGTGCACGCTCCCAGGAAACCGGGAGGAACAATTGCAAACGCTGCTGCGCATCGCGAGTGTGACGCTACTCATCGGCCTGCCGCAGGCGCTGGCGCAACCCGCACCTCAGGTCGAGACGCTGCGCGTCACCCGTACGGCGGATAGCGGCGAGGGCTCGCTGCGCTGGGCGATCGAACGCAACAACACCGCACCCGGCCGCTTCCGCATCGAGATCGATCCCGAAGGGGCCGGCCCGCACGTCATCAAGCCGGCGTCGCTGCTTCCGGCGATCAAAGGTCCGGTGCGGATCGAAGGCATGCCATGGCGGCGCGCCGGCATACTCGTGGCGCTCGACGGCTCCGGCTTCATTGCCGACAAGGGCCAGCGCACCTGCGATGGCGCGACGCCCGGCCAGTACGGCGCCAATGTGCGCACAACGACCAATCCGGGCCTCGCGGCGGTCGACACCCAGGGCGTCGAGATCGCCGGCCTCGAGATCCGCGCCTTCTGCATCGGCGTGCTGATCCACCGCGCGAGCGCCAACACGGTCGAGGACAGCCGCATCGTGGCGAGCCGCGGCGGCGCCGGCGTGATGCTCACCGGCGATGATGGTAATGGCGGCGCGACGGCGACGACCACGATCCATAACAAGGTCCAGCGCAACCAGTTCATCGACAACGGCGACGGCCTCGAACTGACCCGCGGCGCGGCGTTCAATCTCGTCGCCGGTAATGTGTTCCGCTCGACCGACGCGAACCCCGAACCGTCGCAGGGCATCGAGGTGCTGCTCGGCCACGACAACGTCATCGTGAACAACCGCTTCGAGGGCTACTCGGACGGCATCCAGGTCAACGGGGGAGACCGCAACTACATCGGGTCGAACGTGTTCGTCGGCAATGCGCTCGCGCTCAGCATGACCGGCGAGCGCAACGTGGTCGACAGCAACATCATCGCCGGCAATGCGGTCGGCGTCGCGCTGCGCCCCGCCGCGCGCATGGGGGTCACGCGCGTGACGCGCAATATCGTTCACCGCAACGGCCAGGATGTGCTGCGCTGCTGGTCCGGCGGAAGCTGCGATCCGCAGCTGCGGCGCGGCGGAATCGTATTTGGCATCCCGGCGCAGGAGCACGCGGCTTACGTCGGCGAACGCGGCGGCGGCGTGGCGGTCGATCCGGCGAAGTTCACGCATATCTGTCCCGAGGGCGCGCCGGCGTGCCAGGCCCAGCCCAACAACGGGATCACACCGCCGTCGCTCGAGAAGATCACCCGCAGCGGCACGACCTTGACGGCGAGCGGGCGCGCTCTGGCCGGCGGCACGGTCGAGCTGTTCGGCAACCGCAATGCCGGCGACACCGAGGGCGAGGTCTATCTCGGCGAAGCGCGCGTCGGCGACAACGGCCAGTTTTCCATGACCGTCGATGCTCCCTCGGTGAGCGTGCCGACCGGCTTTACCGCCACGGTGACGTCGAACGACGGCGCGACCTCGGAATTCAGCCGCCCGATCGGGATGTCGGATTAGCGCGTCGGCTTGTGGCTCAGGGGGCGTGCCCGGTACCCCACGATTTGATCCCTGAGCGCACGTGCTCGACGAACAGGGGCGTCACCGGATTCAAGGTGCGATTTTTCAGCGTTGCGATCACAATCGGCCATTCGCGCACTGGCAGTTTGATCGGCAACACTTTCAACGACATCCGCGCCGCAAAGAGGTTCATCATCGAGCGCGGAAACACGGTGAGATGCCGCCCACTCGACAGGAGGTTTGAGCGAAGCGCGACAGAAAATGTCACGAGGCTGATTTTTGGCGGGTCCAATCCGCGCGCCCGGAAGGCGTCCATCACGACCATGCTGTTTGTGGTGGGCGCCGGCGGAAGTATCCATTCTGCGCCGGCCAGCTCGGCGAGATTGATCTTTCGCCGGCGCGCCCATCGGCTCTCCATTCCCGCCACGACGACCGTCTCATCGTCGCAAAGCACCTCCACGTTCAGATCGTCGCCGAGAGGATGGCGGGACGGCGCGCCGGTTATCCGCACCAGCGCGACGTCGAGGCTGCGGTCGCGCAGTTGCGGCAAGTCGAGCGTCGGCGCGACCACGTCCGAGACGTGCAGGACCACGCGCGGATAACGGCGCGAGAAGCTTTCGATGATCGGTGGCAGGATCGCCGCAACCGTTTCCGGACATCCGATGCGCAGGTCGCCGGCAGCGGGATCGGCGAGGAATTCGATTTCCTTGATGGTCTGCTTCAAATCATCAAAAGCCACTGCGCCGCCCTTGAGCAGCGCGCGGCCATAGATCGTAGGCTCTACCCCTTGCGGACCACGGTCGAGCAGCGTCACGCCGAGAGCGTGTTCCAGGGCAGCGATGACCTGCGATACCGCGGGCTGCGTGACGCGGAGCTGGTTCGCGGCCTTGGCCATGCTGCCGGATTGCACGACGGTGAAAAACACATGCAGGTCGCGCAACCTCAGGCGCCGCCCGATGTGGCTGTCCAAGTCCGCGACCCTGGCCATTAGCAAAAACTTTGATCCATGAAAGAATAAAGGGCCTTCCGCTTATAGCAGGATGGGTTTCCATCGCAATCCTGCATGACCTGAAGCTGCAGTCGCCTGCACCCTTCCGACCTTGAGAGGAGCAAGTCCATGACAAGACGGATCACAGCCCGGGTCGCCGGCTTGGCGCTCTTCCTCTGTGGCGGCATCGCGTCACTGGCCGGCAGCGCATGCGGCCAGACCGCCAAGGAGATCGCGGGAACGTACACGCTGGTGTCCTTCACGAACCAGCAGGCCGACAAGACGACCGACACGTATGGCCCCAATCCAAAAGGCGTCATGATGCTCGACGCGAATGGACGCTATGTGGTGGTGCTGATGCGGCCTGACCTGCCCAGGTTCGCATCCAACAATCGCAGCACCGGGACCGCGGAAGAATACAAGGCGGTCGCGCTCGGCAGCTTCACCCACTTCGGCACATACAGCGTGGCGGACGGCCAGATTGTCTTCCGTCTCGAGCACACGACGTTCCCCAACTGGGACGGTCAGGAACAGAGGCGCGCGCTGACCGTAACCGGTGCTGAACTTAAATACGTCGTGGCGTCTTCAATCGGCGGGACCTCCACGCTCGTGTGGAGACGCGCGAAATAGTCGCGGCGGTGTGTGTCGGCCGGCGGTCCGGGCAGTCCTTTTTGGGATCATCCTTTCCACCCGCGAGAGGTATGCTGCGGGCATGTTCCCGCCCGACCGCATCGTCTGCCTCACCGAGGAGACCGTGGAGACGCTGTATCTCCTCGGCGAGGAGCGGCGCATCGCCGGCGTGTCCGGCTATGCGGTGCGGCCGCCGCAGGTGCGGCGCGAGAAGCCGCGCGTCTCGGCATTCATCTCGGCGGATTTCGAGAAGATCGTCGCGCTCGAGCCCGATCTGGTGCTCACCTTCTCGGACCTGCAGGCCGACATCGCGGCCGAGCTGATCCGCCGCAACATCGCGGTGCACGCGTTCAACCAGCGCGACGTCGCCGGCATCTTCGCCATGATCCGCACGCTCGGGGCGCTGGTCGGCGCGACCGACAAGGCCGAGGCGCTGGCGGTCTCGCTGGAAGACCGCCTCGACGAAGTGCGCGAGCAGGCCGAGCAGCTGCCGCGCCGGCCGCGGGTCTACTTCGAGGAATGGGACGAGCCGATGATCTCGGGGCTGAAATGGGTCTCGGAACTGATCGAGGCGGCGGGCGGGATCGAGGTGTTTCCGCAGTTGGCGGCGCACAAGAACGCGAAGGACCGCATCGTCGGCCGCGAAGCCGTGATCGCGGCCGCGCCCGACATCATCATCGGCTCATGGTGCGGCAAGAAGTTTGTCCCTTCGAAGGTGAAAGCGCGCATGGGCTTCGCCGCGATCCCGGCGGTGCGCGACAATGAACTGCACGAGATCAAGTCGGCGCTGATCCTGCAGCCCGGGCCCGCCGCGCTGACCGACGGGCTCGATCAGTTGGTGCGCATCGTCGGCGGCTGGGCGAGCCGCGTGAGCAGCTCCGTCAGATAGTCGAGCGCCGCGACCAGCGCGGGGCCGCCGCATAACGTGTAACGCGTCGGCAGGATGATGCGCCGCGCCGGCGGATAGGCAGCGTTCAGTGCCGGATGGGTGAGATTGTAGCTGCCTTGGTCCGCCGCATTGCCCGGCTGATCGTTGAGCACGATCACGTCGGGATGCAGCATGAGCAGCTTTTCCAGCTGCACGTAACCGCCGTAACCGGGCGGCGCGCCGGCGGGTGGTTTCAGCCCGGCTTCTGCGAGCAGTGCGCCCGCCAGGCTCCGTTCGCCCGCCGTGTAGCCTCCGCGATTGACCAGCAGCGCGGTCGCGACATGCGGCTTGGGAGCGGCATGCAGCCGCGCGCGCGCCGCCTCGATCTCGGCGATGAGCTTTTGTCCGCGCTCCGGATGGCCGAGTACGGCCGCGACCTCGGTCACCTGGCGCCGCGCGGTGTCGAGGTCGGCGATCAGCGTTATCTCGTGCAGCCGCAAACCCTGCGCGCGCAGGATGTGCTTGGTCACCGGCCGGTCGCTGTCGCCGATCAGCACCAGATCAGGGCCAAGCGCGATGGTCGACTCCGCCTGCCACGCAAGCCGCGGATAGGCACCGGCTTTCTCGGTCATCACCGAGACGCTCGCATCGGCCGCGTAGGGCGAAAGGCCGGCGATCTGCTCCGGATCGGCGAGCGCCAGCACGAGCTGGTCGGCGCACAGGTTGAACGACACGACGCGACGCGGTGCGTCGGCGAGGGTGACACCGCAAGAGACGACCAACATCAGCAAGGACGCCGGAAGGCGCACAACTCTCTCCTTCGTCATGCCCGGCCTTGTGCCGGGCATCCACGTCTTCGCTGGCTACCAGACAAGACGTGGATGGCCGGGACAAGCCCGGCCATGACGAAAGTCAGATTGCTTTCGCGCGCCGCCGGGAGCCTGTAGGAAAGGCGCGTGAAACGGCGCGGATTTCCCATCGAACTGGCTCTCGCGGCACTGATCGTGGTGCTGGCGATCCTGTCGCTCGCGGTCGGGCCGGCGGGACTGTCGCCGCGCGCCGCGATCGCCGGGCTGTTCTCCGGCGACGGGCCGGCCGGCATCATCGTGCGCGACATTCGCCTTCCCCGCACGCTGCTCGCCGCGCTGATCGGCGCGACGCTGGGGCTTTCCGGCGCTGCGCTGCAGGGGTTACTGCGCAATCCGCTCGCCGAGCCCGCACTGTTCGGTGCGCCGCAAGCGGCCGCCGCCGCGGCCGCGCTGGTGATCGCGTTCGGCTTCGCGCCGGTGACGTCGTTCGCGGTGCCAGTCGCGGCGATTTTGGGTGCGACCTTGTCGATCGCCGCGCTGGTCGCGGTCGCGGGGCGGCGCGCCAGCCTGACCGTGACGCTGCTTGCCGGGTTGGCGCTCGCGAGCTTCGCGGGTGCGGCGACCGCGCTGATCCTCAACCTCGCGCCGAATCCGTTCATCGCGCTCGAGATCGCGTTCTGGCTCCTCGGCTCGCTGGAAGACCGATCGCGCGATCATCTCGTGATTGCGGCGCCGTTCATGCTGGCGAGCTGGATCGTACTCGCCACGCAGGCGCGCGCGTTCCGCGCGCTGACACTCGGCGAGGATGCCGCAGCCTCCCTCGGCATCGATGTGGCGCGCACGCGCATGCTGGTGGTGATCGGCGTCGCCGTCGGCGTCGGCGCCGCGGTCGCGGTTGCAGGTGCGGTCGGTTTCGTCGGGCTGGTCGCGCCGCATCTGGTACGCCGCGCATCCGGATCGGATCCCGCACGCCTCGTGCTGCCGTCCGCGCTCGCCGGCGCCGCACTGGTGCTCGCCGCCGATATCGCGGTGCGGCTCGGGCCGTCGGCGGTCGAGATCAAGCTCGGCGTCGTCACCGCGCTGATCGGCGTTCCCATATTTCTCTCGATGATCTTTCGCGAGCGCCGCCTGCTCGAAGAGGGCGCGTCGTGAGCGCGCTCGCGGCAAAGAACGTAACCGTGCGGCTCGGCGCGCGTGAGATCGTGCGCGATGCCAGCCTCACGCTCAACGCCGGCGAACTTGTCGCGCTGGTCGGGCCGAACGGCGCCGGCAAGACCACGTTGATGCGCGCGCTCGCCGGTCTCATTCCGGCGGACGGTGCGATCGCGCTCGACGGCCACCCGCTCTCCTCGCTGAAAGCACGGGAACGCGCCCGCGCGATCGCCTATCTGCCGCAGGGCCACGTGTTTCACTGGCCCATGTCGGTTGCGGCGATCGTCATGCTCGGCCGCGCGCCGCATGCCGATACGTTCTCATCCACGACGCCGGACGATCGCGCCGCGGTCGCGCGCGCGCTGGCGATGACCGAGACCGAAGCCTTCGCGGATCGCGCCGTCACCACGCTCTCCGGTGGCGAACGCGCGCGCGTTGCGCTCGCCCGCGCGCTCGCGACGCAGGCACCCGTGCTGCTCGCCGACGAGCCGACCGCGGCGCTCGATCCGCGCCACCAGCTCACCGTGATGGAATTGCTGCGCCAGGCCGCGCGCGGCGGCGGGGCGGTGCTCGCCATCATGCATGATCTCACGCTCGCAGCGCGCTTCGCGGATCGTGTCGCCGTGGTGGATCACGGCGCGATCGTCGCCGACGGCGATCCGGCCGCCGCGATGTCTCACGAGCGGCTCGCCGCGGTGTTTGGCATTGAGTCCGCGACCGTCGAGATCGACAATAAACGCGTGCCCATCGCGGGCCGTGCGATTTAGGGATTGAGCATGTTCGATCTGATCGTCCGCAACGCAACCCTGCCCGACGGGCGCGAGCTCGACATCGGTATTCGCGACGGCAAGATCGCGGCGCTCGAACGCAATCTCGCGGGCGACGCCGGCCGCACCATCGACGCGCAGGGCCTGCTGGTCTCGCCGCCCTTCGTCGATATTCACTTTCACATGGACGCGACACTCTCGCTCGGATTGCCGCGGCTGAACCAGTCCGGCACCCTGCTCGAAGGCATCGCGCTGTGGGGCGAGCTGAAGCCGCTACTGACGCCCGAGGCGGTGGCCGAGCGCGCGTTGCGCTACTGCGATCTCGCGGTTGCCCAGGGCCTGCTGGCGATTCGCAGCCATGTCGATATCTGCGATGATCGTTTGACCGCGGTCGATGCGCTGCTCGACGTGAAACAGAAGATCGCGCCCTATATCGACCTGCAGCTCGTCGCGTTTCCGCAGGACGGCTACTTCCGTTCAGCCGGTGCGGCGAAGAATCTCGACCGTGCGCTCGACAAGGGCGTCGACGTCGTCGGCGGCATTCCGCATTTCGAACGCACGATGGAAGACGGCGCGCGCTCCATCGAGGTGCTGTGCGACATCGCGGCCGAGCGCGGGCTGCGCGTCGACATGCATTGCGACGAGACCGACGATCCGCTGTCGCGCCACATCGAGACGCTGGCGGCCGAGACGCAGCGGCTCGGCCTGTACGGCCGCGTCACCGGCTCGCATCTGACCTCGATGCACAGCATGGACAATTATTATGTGTCGAAGCTCTTGCCGATGATGGCGGAGGCGCAGGTCCATGCGGTCGCCAATCCGCTGATCAACATCGTGATCCAAGGCCGCCACGACACCTATCCGAAGCGGCGCGGCATGACGCGCGTGCCGGAACTGCGCAGCTACGGGATCAACGTGGCGTTCGGCCACGACTGCGTGATGGACCCGTGGTACTCGCTCGGCTCGGCCGACATGCTCGACGTCGCCCACATGGCGCTGCACCTCGCGCACATGACCTCGCGCGAGGCGATGCGCTATTGCTACGACGCAGTCACGATGAATGCCGCAAAGATCATGGGGCTCGACGGCTACGGCCTCGAGGTCGGGTGCAACGGCGATCTGGTGGTGCTGCAGGCGGCCGATCCGATCGAGGCGATCCGGCTGAAGGCGCGGCGGCTGTTCGTCGTGCGGCGCGGCAAGGTGGTCGCCGAAGGCGCGCGGCAGGTGACGCAGATCGATTTGCCGGGACGCACGGGCATGGTCGATCCGGCGAGCTATGCGCCCAAGGCGGCCGCAAGCTAGCCTGTCATCCCGGCCGACCCCGGCCTTCCGGGGGAGAGCCGGGATCCATGCATCACCCCATGATCATGTTGCGAGATGGGTCCCGGCTCGCGCTATCGCGGCTGCGCCGCGACAGCTTGGCCGGGATGACAGTCAGTTATCTGCCTGGTGCTTTTTATGCGCCGCGAGCGCCGCCAGCCGCTGGTCGCGCCGGCGTGTGAGTGCGGCGAGCTGTTCCGGCGTCGCCTGCGTACCCCATTCGCCCAAGATGTTCGCGATGTTGGCGTCCTCGAACACATCGACACTCGCGGGCTTTGACTGCAGGCGCTTGTAGAAACCGGTGTAGCGGGCGCAATAGTCCGCGATGCCCCCGGGCGCGTTCAACTCGATCGTGGCGAACGGCCCCATGAACGACCAGCGCAGGCCGAGGCCGTCCTTGATGGTCTTGTCCAGATCCTGCGGCGAGACGTAGCCCTCGCCCACGAGGCGAAACGCCTCGGCGAGCAGCGCGCCCTGCAGGCGATTCAAAATGAAGCCCTCGATTTCACGGCGCACAACGATCGGGACCTGGTTGATGGATTCGTACACCTGCTTGGCACGCGCGATCGTCTCGGGCGCAGTCCATGGCGCGCCGACCAATTCGACGATCGGCACCAGATGCGGCGGGTTGACCGGATGCGCGACGAGGCATCGCGCTCGGCCTTTCAGATTTTCGGTGAACAGGCTCGCGACGATCGCCGAAGTGGACGAGGCGAGGATCGCGTCGGGCGCGGCCAGCGCATCAAGCTCCGCGAAGATCGCGCGCTTGGCGTCGACCGTCTCGGGCACGTTCTCCTGCACGTAGCTTGCGCCGTCGAGCGCGTCGGCGATGCTCTTCGCGGCGCGCACACGCGCGGCCGAGCCCTTCGGATCGGCGACGAGGCCGTGCTTCGCCAGTTCGTCGAGCCCCGCGGCCACGAGCCCGAGCGCATTGTCGGCCGCGCCATCGACCGAATCGTACAGTGCGGCCTCCCATCCGGCGCGCGCGAACACCATGGCCCAAGCACGGCCGATCAGGCCCGATCCGATGATGGCGATGCGGGGCATGGGTCGGTCCTTTCTTTCTTCATCCCTCCCCCGCAGGGGGAGGGTCGGCGAACCAACGGGCCGGCGCTGCGCGCCGCCCGATGATAAACTCCGTGAGCCGGGGTGGGGCCCGTGCCAACAAGCTCAAACCCCACCCGGCTGCTCGCATCGCTCGCAGCCACCCTCCCCCTGCGGGGGAGGGATCAGCAAGATCACATCCACAGCTTGTGCCGGCGCAGCTCGAGATCGTCGCGCAGCAGCTTGGATTGTCCGGTCCAGCTCACCGCGCCGCGCTCGAGGATCACGGTGCGATCGGAGAGAGCGAGC
>Ga0207683_10000560_pt1 | contig 34398 bp, 33 predicted proteins | sample KBSM73metaG_FD_184333 | JGI IMG/M metagenome (GOLD analysis project Ga0207683, IMG submission 184333) | Miscanthus rhizosphere microbial communities from Kellogg Biological Station, Michigan, USA - KBS M7-3 metaG (SPAdes) (version 2) | ecosystem: Host-associated > Plants > Roots > Rhizosphere >... | reverse complement strand
GGGTGCGCGCGCTGCTGGCCAATGCGCAGGACACGGCGCGGGCTCGTCCGCGTCCGAAGCGCGACCGCTGGGGCTGGTTGACCGGAGGCTTCGTCGCCGGCTGCGCCGCAACCCTGCTCGCCTGGGGCGTTGGCACCACGGTTATCGCCTGGCGCGCGAACGAGGACGTTGCGGTCGAGGCCGTGGCGACGCACGTTCGAGCGACGCTGAACAACCATCTGATCCAGGTCGCATCGTCGGACCAGCACACGGTCAAGCCGTGGCTTTCCGCGCGACTCGATTATTCGCCGCCGGTCCAGGATCTGGCCAGCGAAGGCTTTGCGCTGACCGGGGGCCGCCTCGACATGCTCAACAAGCAGCGGGTCGCCACGCTGGTCTACAGCCACCGGCTGCACACGATCGATGTCTTTGTCAGGCCCGAGTCGGCGCCTGCGCCGTCGACATTGCGCACCGTCCGCGGCTTTAATGTCGTGCACGCGACCGGCTCGGGCATGGACTGGATCGCGGTATCGGACGTCAACGCCGACGAGTTGACCGAGTTCGTCCAGCGGCTCGCGCAACAGACGCCATCGCCGTAGCCACCTTACCCCGAGCCGCCGTCTGCGCGAGCTCGGTTGGTCTCGATACCCGCATTCCCGCGTCGCTTCGGCTGCACCTCGCGTAGTCGTCCGCTCGCTACCGGCGGTGCGCCGCCGCGCGAAGGAAAGCCGTGCTTCGAGTGCGCTCGTTAGATTTCTCACTGCGTAACGCAAACGTCTCTCGACCCTGAGCGACGAGCGAGCGCTTCCGTCGTGCGCCTAGGCAGCGCTGTCATACCTCGTTTCCTCTGCCGTTGTTCCCGATTGAATAAGGTCGTCGCCGTCTGAGTATTCAAGCGAGAAATGAAGCACTCGCTGTTAAACGGCAGTTCATCGGTCGGAGAGGAACGAATGGAATCGACGAAAGTATTCAGGGCGAAGGCACTTGCGTTGGCGATCGCGGTTGGCTTGGGCAGTCTGTCAACCGTGGTCGGCGCCGATACGCTGGAAGAGCTGAAGGCGCAGATCGATGCGCTGCAGAAGAAAGTAGTCGAGCTCGAACAGAAGCAAGACAGAACCGAGCAAAAGCAGGCGGGCGCCGCCGCTGACAACGTCGTTACCGGCGGGGCAAGCAAAGGGTCGTTCAAGCTGCCCGGTTCGAACACGTCGATCACCCTGGGCGGTTACGTCAAGCTCGACGCAGTCTTTAGCAACCCGAGCGCCGGCGTCGATGCCAAAGGCGACCTTTTTCTCGATCCGACCACAATCGCAGTCGGACCGAATGCCGCCAACAACGAGCGCAATCAGGTCAAGTTCGGCGCCAGGGAATCGCGGCTGTTCGTGAAGACGAACACGCCGACTTCCATGGGCGACTTGAACACGCACGTGGAATTCGACTTCTATGGCGCCGATGGCAACGAAAGCGTGAGCAACTCACACGGCTTCAGACTTCGCCACGCCTACGGAACGCTGGGCAATTTCCTGGCCGGCCAGACCTGGACCAATTTCATGAACCCGGCGGCGCTGCCCGAGACCGTGGATTTCGGCGGTCCGGTCGGACAGATCTTCGATCGACAGGCGCAGGTTCGGTGGACTCAGCCTTTCGGCTCCGCCGCATCGGGCGGCGGCGGACAATGGTCGGTCGGGCTCGAGAACCCCGAAACTGTCTTGCAGATTCCCGGCGGCGCAAGTTTCCGGGCCGACGACGACCGATTTCCTGACGTGACAGGCCAGGTCCTGTTCAATACGCCTGCCGGCAAGATTTCGGTCCATGGCCTGTTGCGGCAAATCCGCGTCGACTCCGCAACCGCGCCGACGGCGGTGGACCAGAAATTAGGCGGCGCGCTCAGCGTCGCCGGCGTCCTGCCGACGATCGGCAAGGATGACTTCCGCTTCACTGCAACGGCCGGCAATGCGATCGGCCGCTATTCGAATGGTTTCTTTCCGGATGGAGTGCTCGGGAGCGACGCGCGGATACGCCTTCCGAGACAATGGGCATGGTTCGGCGCATATCGCCATTACTGGTCAGACCAGCTGCGGTCGAGCCTCGTGCTGTCGAGCGCCGCTGAGAGCAATCCGGCGGGATCGCCCGCCAACACCAACAAGAGCACGCGTTCGGCACACGTCAATCTCATCTGGAGTCCTGTTGCGGGCAGCGACTTGGGAGTCGAGTACATCTACGCGGATCGCGAGACCGAGGACGGCCTCAACGGGCACCTGAATCGACTGCAAGCCGCGGCGAAATACGCGTTCTAGGCCTGCAGTTCGAGTTTCGCACGTTCGTTTATTCCCCACGGCATAAGCAACATCGCGCTACGGTCTGACATGTATGCGAGCGTGCACGATGGATGGCAATGCGTTGAATCGGCCTGGTGCAAAGCCGGTGACGACAGTCCGCAACGCGCGATCGCTCGGCATCGCGATTCAATTGCATAACGCAACGGTGCCTGTACATGCGACACCACGTGATCCGCACCGGGATCGCTTCCCTAACGGAAACTTTGAAGGAGCAAGCCATGTTTCGCAAGCAATACTCTCTGGGCACACGCATCGTGATCGCGACCGCGCTCGCCATCGGCACTTCCGGCGTCGCGCTGGCGGACGACAGCAGCATGAACCCGTTCACCGGCGATTTTTATCGGCAGCTCAACGGCGGCCAGAACCTCGGCGACTCGAATCTCGCTCGCACGACACGGACATTCGCGAAGGACACGACGGTCCAATGCGCGAACCCGGACGCGCAGAAGGTTTCGCAGGTTGAGCACTTCCTAGCGCTCACGCCGACGGCTATATTCAGCGACAAGGGGGCGTAAGCCGCGCCGTTCCAGGCAATACGCTGTGACGACTCGGGGCGGCGCAACGCCGCCCCGCTCGAGTCGCCGGTGCGGCTCGATTCGAAGCCGATTCTCTAAACCCGGTAGGCGATGACTTCTATCTCGACCTTGGCGTCGATCATCAGCGTCGCCTGGGTGGTTGATCGCGCCGGTTTGTTATCGGGGAAGAATTCGGCGTAGACCCGATTGAACGTCCAGAAGTCGCGCGCGTCGTGCAGCCACACCGTGGATTTGACGACGTCCTTCACGGTGCAGCCGGCGAGCGCCAGAGCCTTTTCCACGTTTTTCAGCGTCTGCCGCGTCTGCGCTTCGATGCCACCGGGTACGATCTCGCCGTTTTCCCCCATCGCGACCTGCCCCGATACAAACACGAACGGTCCGGCCTTGACTGCCGGTGAGAAAGGCAGCGGCTGTCCGCCGGCGCCGGTACGGGTTCCGCCAAGGAATTCGACACTCATTTGATCCTCCAATGGTCATTTCCGTCGCGTCGTCCCGATGCCGTCGCCTGGCCCTGGATACGCTCGCGTGAAATTAAATTACAGTCCGGCTGCTCTCTCCCGGGCAAAGGCGAGCGCCAGGCAGCCGCGCTCTCGCCAAAGACACTTGTCTATGTCCCAGCCTGCATTCTGCGCCCGCTTGACGCCGATTGAAAATGGCGTAGACTCGCTGGGTTTATGTAATTTAATTACACAATAGCAGCTATCAGACAGCGCACCATCTGCATAGCAGCGACCGAGTCTGCCATTTCGCCAAGGAGGAGTCATGTTTCGCATCGGCGTCCCCAGCACGCAGTTCTGTCACACGAACCCAACGCTGCGCGCCCGCGCAGCGGTCCTCGCGCTGGCCGCAATGACGGCGCTGGCGCTTGCAACCGATTCCGCGCTGGCCGCGCCCGCCAGGGGCGGCGCCGCCAACCTCGCGATGATCGGCGAGCCGCAGACGCTCGATCCGATGTCCTCGACCGCCGATCTCGTCGGGACGATCATGCAGCACGTGTACGAACTTCTGTACACGTACGACGCCAACTCGAACGTGGTCCCCATGCTCGCCGAGAGCATGCCGACGGTGTCGAAGGACGGCCTCGTGTACGCGATTCCATTGCGCAAGGGCGTCCGGTTCCACAACGGTAAGGAGATGACGTCCGCCGACGTCATCGCCTCGCTGCAGCGCTGGATGGAGATGGCGCCGCGCGGCAAGGCCGTGGCCAAGGAGATCAAGTCGCTGGAGGCCAAGGGACCGAACGCGATCGTCATCACGCTGAACCGCCCCTATGCGCCGCTGGTGGCACATCTCGCGCTGTCGAACGGCTTCGCGGCCATCATGGCGAAGGACTCGATCGCCACGCCGCTCACCCAGTTCATCGGCACCGGCCCGTACATGTTCAAGGAGCGAAAGCCCGACCAGTACGTACAGCTGGTGCGCTTCGACGGCTACAGTGCCCGCAGCGAGCCGGCGAGCGGTTATGGCGGCAAGCGCGAAGCGCTGCTCGACGAATTGCGCTTCATCCCGGTTCCCAACGCGAACACGCGCGTGGAAGGAACGCTCTCGGGCCAATATCACTTCGCCGACGTGCTCCCCGTGGAGTCCTACACGCGGCTCGAAAGCGCGCCAAACGTGAAGCCCGTGCTGACCGCCCCGTTCGGCTTCCCGTACCTGGTGCTTAACACCAAGCAGGGGCCGCTTGCCAACCTTCCATTGCGCCAAGCCGTGCAGGCATCCCTCAACAACGCCGACATGCTGGGCGCAGGCTTCGGCGACCCGAAGTTCTACAGCGCCGACGCGAATCACTACGCCAGGAACACGCCGTTCTACTCCACCGCCGGCACCGAGAATTACGGCAAGGGCGACGCCAAGCGGGCCGCGACCATGGTGGCCGCTGCGAAGTACGACGGCACGCCGATCAAGATCCTCACCAGCCAGCAATACGACTTCCACTACCGGATGGCGCTGGTGCTGGCCGAGAATTTGAAAGCGGCGGGCATGAAGGTCGACATGCAGGTGGTGGACTGGTCGACGTTGATCCAGCGCCGCAACGACGCCGCGCTGTGGGACATCTACATCACACATTCCGCGGTGCTGCCGGAACCGACGCTGACGCCGCCGCAGCTGGGCGATGGCGCCCCCGGGTGGTGGAGTTCGCCGGCGAAAGAAGCCGCGCTCGCCGCGTTCAACGCGGAAGCCGATCCGAAGAAGCGCGCCGCGTTGTGGGGCAACGTGCAGAACGTCGTGTTCACCGAGGTGCCGTACATCCGCGTCGGCAATTTCAACAGCGTGACCGCGCGCTCGGCGAAGCTCGACGGCTACGTCCCGATGCCGTGGCCGTTCTTCTGGAACACCGGACTGCAGAAGTGAGGGAGCGTTGAGTTAGCTGGCTGCCGCTTTATTTCACGGGGGATTCGGTTGCAGACGCACGGCATGACCCGCTATCTGGCGTCGCGCTTCGCCGGAATGGTGATTGTGATGCTGCTGGTGGCCACGCTCGTTTTTTTCATTACGCGGCTTGCACCTGGCGATCCCGCGGCGGTCATGCTGGGCGACCAGGCGACGGCGGCCGACATTGCAAAACTGCGAACTTCCTATGGGCTCGACAAGCCGCTGCCACTGCAGTTCGGCTATTGGCTTGGCGAGCTGGCCCACGGCAATCTGGGTCAGTCGATCTTTCTGCAGCGGCCGGTGACGCAGGCCTTGCTCGAGCGTGCCGAGCCGACGTTTTTCCTCACGCTGTTTTCGATCGTCATCGCGACGCTGATCGGCGTTCCGTGCGGGATCATCGCCGCCGTGTGGCGCGGCAGGACGTTCGACCAGATCTTCTCGGGGTTTGCGATGCTGGGCGCGAGCATCCCGAGCTTCTGGTTCGGCCTGATCCTCATGCAGATCTTCGCGGTGGCCTTGGGCTGGTTCCCGGTCGCGGGCTATGGCGATCCCGGCGTGCCGCTGTCCGAACGGCTGCATCACCTGGTATTGCCGTCGATCGTCCTCGGCGTGGTCAACTCGGCGCTGATCCTGCGCTTCACGCGCGCGAGCATGCTCGACGTCCTCAGCGAGGATCACATCCGTACGGCCCGCGCCAAGGGACTCTCGGAAGCGAGCGTCATCCTGCGGCATGCGCTGCGCAACGCGCTTATCCCGGTGATCACCGTGCTCGGCCTCACGTTCGCCCTGCTGATCGGCGGTGCGATCGTCACCGAAACGGTCTTCGGTCTGCCCGGTGTCGGCAATCTGGTCGTTTCCGCCGTCCTGCGCCGTGATTATCCGGTAATCCAGGGCGCACTGCTGGTCATCGCCGGACTCTATGTCCTGATCAACCTGGCGATCGACCTTCTGTACCTGGTCGTCGATCCGCGCGTGAAGTACTGAACGCATGAGCGCGGACGGCCGTCCCGAGCGCGAATTGCGCCCCCTTTGGGGGCAGCGAAGCGGCGTCAGCCGCGAGCGTGGGGGCTCATGAGCGATGCTGTTGCGCTTCCCATCGCTCGCGCGCCGTCGCGCAGTCCGACAGCGATCCTCGTGGGCAAGCTCTTCCGGCGGAAGCTCGTGCTGGCAGGTGCTGCGACCCTGATGGTAGTCACGCTCCTCGCGCTCTTCGCGCCCTGGATCACGCCCTACGGGCCGATGGCGATGAAAATAAGCGACCGTATGCAAAGCCCGAGTCTCGCGCACTGGTTCGGCACCGACGAGCTGGGGCGCGACGTGTTCTCGCGTGTGGTGTTCGGCGCGCGCTACTCGCTGATGATAGGCGCGTCGGTCGTGCTGATCTCGGTGACCGGTGGCGTGCTGCTGGGGCTCACCGCCGGATTTTTTCGCCGGCTCGACGGACCGATCATGCGTGTCGTCGACGCGATGATGTCGTTCCCGGACATCCTGCTGGCGATCGCGCTGGTCGCGGTGCTGGGCGCATCGATGACCAATGTGATTCTCGCGCTCGCGATCGTATACACGCCGCGCGTGGCTCGCGTCGTGCGAGCTTCGACGCTGGTCGTCCGCGAGCTGCTGTTCATCGAGGCCGCGCGCGCTCTGGGGGTCTCGACGTGGCGAATTCTGTTCATACACATCCTGAACAACATCGCTTCGCCGATCCTGGTGCAGGCGACGTTCATCTTCGCCTACGCGGTGCTCGCAGAAGCGGGACTGTCCTTTCTAGGCGTCGGAGTTCCCCCCGAACTGCCGACGTGGGGCACGATGATCGCCAGCGGCCAGCAGTTTGCCCATCAGGCGATCTGGCTCGTCGTGTTTCCGGGAGTCGCGATCGTGCTCTCCGCGCTGTCGCTGCAGATGGTGGGCGACGGCTTCCGCGACTTGCTCGATCCGAAGCTTCGCAAGGCGATCTGATCGTGGCGAATCCCACACGCGAGTCCTCTCCTCTGCTGCAGGTCGAGCATCTTCGGACGCATTTCTTCACCGATGCGGGCGTCGTCAAGGCGGTCGAGGATGTCTCGTTCTCTCTGGACGCCGGGGAGACGCTCGCCGTCGTCGGCGAATCCGGCTCCGGCAAGTCGGTGACCAGCCTTTCGATCATGGGGCTCGTTCCGAATCCTCCGGGGCGAATCGTCGGCGGCGAGATCCTGTTCCGGACCCGCGAAGGCCCGGTGGTCGATCTCGCAAAGCTTTCCGCCAAGGCGCTGCGAAAGCTCCGCGGGCGCGATATCGCGATGATCTTTCAGGAACCGATGACAAGCCTGGATCCCGTGTTCACCATCGGCGACCAGATCGCCGAAGCCGCCGCACTGCATCTCGGGATGACTCGTGCGGCGGCGATGAAGCGCGCGCTGCACATGCTGGAGCTCGTGGAAATCCCGGCAGCGAAACAGCGCCTGACCGAATATCCGCATCAATTGTCGGGAGGTATGCGGCAACGGGTGATGATTGCGCTGGCACTCTCGTGCAATCCGTCGCTGCTGATCGCCGACGAGCCCACCACCGCCCTCGACGTCACCATCCAGGCGCAGATCCTCGCGCTGCTCGACAGGCTCCGGCGCGATATCGGCATGGGCGTTCTGTTCATCACTCACAATCTGGGCGTCGTCGCCGAGATCGCCGATCGTGTCGCCGTCATGTACAGCGGTCGCGTGGTTGAAGAAGGCGATGTCCATTCGCTGTTCAGGCGGCCGCGGCATCCGTACACGCGCGGGCTGCTGGAGTGTCTGCCCCGACGTGCGCTCGACGACGAGGCGGCGATGGCCAGGCGGCGGCTGAACGCCATTCCCGGGCTGGTGGCAAGCCCGCTCGATCCACTGCCTGGTTGCGCGTTCGCTCCGCGCTGTGTTTTGGTGCTGCCCGAATGCTCGGCGGCGATGCCACCGCTGGCGCAACTGCCCGCAGGCCAGCGCTCGCGCTGCATACGCTGGAGCACGCTGTGAACGGCGTCTCGTTCGGCCATCCGTCGGCCGCGAGCGCGCCGATGCTATCAGTGCGCGGCCTCAAGAAATACTTCGGCCACGGCGACCACCCGGTCCGCGCCGTCGACGACGTCAGCTTCGAGATTGCGAAGGGCGAGGTGCTCGGGCTCGTCGGGGAATCCGGCTCGGGCAAGAGCACCATCGGGCGTTCGGTGCTCAAGCTTATCGATCCCACCGCCGGCGAAGTGTGGTTCGAGGGCTCCGATCTTGCGCATTTGTCGTCTCGTGCCATGCGCCCCTACCGCCGTCGCCTGCAGATCATCTTTCAGGACCCGTACGCCAGCCTGAACCCGCGCCGGCGTGTCGGCGATACGCTGGATGAAGCCATGGCCGCGCACGGGCTACACCCGGGAGTCGCTCGCGGGAAACGAATCGCCGAGCTTTTGTCGCTCGTCGGCCTCGCGCCCGAGCACGCGCGGCGTTTTCCGCACGAGTTCTCCGGCGGGCAGCGGCAGCGGATCGGCATTGCCCGCGCACTTGCCGTCGAGCCGCAGTTCATCGTCGCCGACGAGCCGGTGTCCGCCCTAGACGTCTCGATCCAGGCGCAGGTCATCAATCTGCTGTCGGACCTGCGCGAGCGCTTCGGCCTGACGATGCTGTTCATCTCACACGATCTCGACGTCGTCGAATACCTGTGCGACCGGATCGTCGTGCTCTATCTCGGCAAGGTGATGGAAGTCTCTCCGGCGAAGGCGCTATACAAGGCGCCCAAGCATCCTTACACCGAGGCGCTACTAGAAGCGTCGCCGAGGCCGGATCCGGAAGCCCGCCGCGGCCGGCGTCTGCTCGAAGGCGATATCCCGAGTCCCGTCAATCCACCGTCGGGCTGCGTCTTCCGAACCCGCTGTCCCTATGCGCTGGATGCGTGCGCCACGACGGTGCCGGCGTTGCGCGAAGTAGCGCCGGGCCGATTCAAGGCCTGCATCCGCGACGATATCCTGTGAGACCCGCGATGAACCTCGAACCCATCCTTGCTGAAACGCTCGACGCCGCAACCAAGGGCTATCCGCTTTCCAGCCCTGCCCTGCCGATCTCGGCCATCGGCGCGCAGCGTTGGAGCCTTTTCGCCGGCGACCTGCCACTACCGTTGGCCGTGATCCGCGACTCCGCGCTCGCGCACAATCATGCCTGGATGCGCGACTTCACCGCGTCCACCGGAGTGCTGCTGGCGCCGCACGGCAAGACGACGATGGCGCCGCAGATCTTCGCGCAGCAGCTCGCCGCCGGCGCATGGGGGATCACCGTCGCCAACGTACAGCAACTCGCCCTCTGCGTGCATTTTGGCCTGCGCCGCATCATCATGGCCAATCAACTGCTCGGCGCAACCGAGGTCGGCGCGGTGATCCGCCTGCAGGAAGAGCTTCCGGACCTCGAGTTCCATTTCCTCATCGATTCGCGGGAGCAACTGTCCTCGATCGAGAGTCTCGCCGGATCGCAGCGGATGTCGCGAAAGCTGACGGCCCTGGTCGAGCTGGGCGTGCCGGGAGGCCGCACCGGTACCAGGACGCACGACGAGGCGCTCGCCGTCGCGCGCGCGGTCGCGGTGAGCAAGTCCATCGCGCTTTCCGGCCTCGAGTGCTACGAAGGCTTGCAGATCACCGGCGACTCGCGCCGCGACCAGATCGTCGTCGACGGCCTGATGCAGCGCGTGCACGACGTCGCGCTCGCATGCGATCGCGAGAAACTCTTCGCGGGCCAATCGATCATCCTCACCGCGGGCGGCTCGGCCGCGTTCGACATCGTCGCGCGCGAACTGCCGATGAAACTGTCCAAGCCCGTCCTGACGATCCTCCGCAGCGGCTGTTACGTCACGCACGATTCGGGCTTCTACAACCGCATGCTGGAGGGCGTGAAAGCGCGCAGTGGCGCCGCCTGGCAGTCGCGCCCGGGCCTCCAACCGGCGCTCGAAGTGTGGTCGCGAGTGCAATCGTGCCCCGAGTCTGGGCTCGCAATCCTCACGATGGGCAAGCGTGACGCATCGTTCGATCTCGACATGCCGATCGTCGGCAAGCGTTACCGGCCGGGAACCGACACCGCGCCCCAGTCCGTTCCCGAATCGTGGAAGATTGCCAACATGAACGATCAACACGCCTACTTGCGCTTTTCCATCGATGGCGACGCGGCGCCGCAAGTCGGCGATCTTGTCGGTTGCGGCATATCACATCCATGCACGACGTTCGACAAGTGGCGCGCCCTGTTCACTGTCGACGATGACTATCGCGTGACGGGCGCAATCCGCACGTTTTTCTGACCGATGATCTGCAGAGCCGCATGAGCAAGCGCCGCAACGCACGCCGCCAGCCCGTGAGCGACCTCCTGCTCACGATGCGCGAGCGCGCCGAGTCGATGTCTCAAGGGCACCAGCAGGTCGCCGCCGCCATGCTTGCGGACCCGGATTTCGCCGTGCGCGCCAATGTCGATGCCATGGCACGCCGGGCGAACGTCAGTCCGCCGACGATCATTCGCTTTTGTCGCGCCCTGGGTTTTTCGGGCTTGCGCGAATTCAAGCTGCGCCTGGCGCAGAGCCTCGCCGTCGGGACATCGACACTGCACCGCGCCGTTGTCCCCGGCGACACCATGCTCGCCGTAGCGCACAAAGTCCTGCAGGGCGCAGCGAGCGCCCTCGCCAACCTCGAGCAGCATATCTCGCCGGACGATATCGAGCGCGCCGTCACGCGGATCGCCAAGGCAAGGCGAGTCGACTGCTATGCCGTGGGTAACACGTCGATGTTCATGGCGAGCGACGCGCAGGCGCGCTTCTCCCGCCTCGGCCTCGTCTCGAATTTCTATTTCGACGCCCATTTGCAGCTCGTCTCGGCGGCGACGATGAACAAGAACGACGTCGCGTTGGCTATATCTCATATCGGGCGGATGCCGTTTTTGCTGGAAACCGTCGACGTGGCCAAGGAACAAGGTGCAATGATTATCGCCATTACGCGGCCGGGCACGCCACTGGCCGAGCGCGCTGACGTCGTGCTGCCGGTGGTCGTCCCAGCCGACCCTTCGATGCGCGTCGGCACCGAGGCGTACCTCGCTCAAATGGCGTATGTGGAAATACTGATGGTGGGCACGGGATTGCGCCGCGGCCCGCCAGCTTTGCGCCAATTGAAGCGAGTGCGCCAGGTCCTGCAGGAGCGCGGGGTCGACAGCGAGACGCATCCGGTGCTGGAGCGGGCGTGGTCCAACGGCGACGTGCAGCCCTCGTGAACGGACGACGTCGGCGCTCGCTCGTCCTCAAGGGTGGCACCGTCGTCGACGGCACCGGGGCCTCGCGTTTTGCGGCAGATGTGCGACTCGAAGGCGACCGCATCGCCGCGATCGGCGCCGACCTGGAGACGCGCGACGCCGACATATATGACGTCGCAGGAAAGATCGTGGCGCCGGGCTTCATCGACGTGCATACGCACGACGATCAGATCCTGCTGAGCGCGCCGCAGATGCTGCCGAAGCTCAGCCAAGGCGTCACCACGGTCGTCATCGGCAATTGCGGCATCAGCCTCGCGCCGCTGGTGCACGGCGATGCGCCGCCACCGCTCAACCTGCTTGGCGGCGACAAGTATGTCCATCCGACAGTGGCCGCGTATGTCGCAGCGCTCGAAAGAGCCCGTCCGGCGGTCAATGTCGCCGCGCTGATCGGCCATTCGACGCTGCGGGTGGCGACGATGGACGATCCTTATCGCGCTGCCACACCGGCCGAGCAATCGCGCATGGTCTCGTTGCTCCACGAAGGCATGGACGCGGGGGCGACCGGCTTGAGCTCCGGAGTCTTCTATGCGCCCGGGGCTGCCGCCGACGTCGATGAGCTCGCGCTGCTTGCCCGTGTGGCTGGCGACGCGGGCGGTGTATACACGACCCATATCCGCGACGAGTCCGACAAGGTGATCGACTCTCTCGATGAGGCCTTTGCCACCGGGCGGCGGGGTAATGTGCCGGTGGTCGTCTCACATCACAAATGCGCCGGGCCGCGAAACTGGGGCCGCACCGTGCAGACGCTCGCGCACATCGACGCGGTGCGCGCGCTGCAGCCGATCGCGCTCGACATGTACCCGTACATCGCCGGCTCGACCGTTCTGCGCAAGGAAATGGTGGACGGGATCATCGACATCATGGTCACGTGGTCGACGCCGCACCCGCAGATGGCCGGTCGCATGCTGGCCGTCATCGCTTCCGAGTGGGGGTGCACGCAACAGGAGGCTTGCGAGAGGCTGCAGCCGGGAGGAGCCTGCTACTTCCAGATGCGCGAGGACGACGTGCAGCGGGTGCTCAAATATCCGGCAACGATGATCGGTTCGGACGGCCTGCCGCATGACCAGCATCCGCATCCGCGGCTGTGGGGAACGTTCCCCCGCGTGCTCGGGCATTACAGCCGCGAGCTGGGACTGTTTTCGCTCGAAATCGCCGTGCACAAAATGAGCGGCCTCTCGGCGCGAAACTTCAAGCTCCAAGATCGCGGCGAGATCCGGAAAGGCGCGTACGCCGACATCGTCGTATTCGACGCCGCGACCGTCAAGGACGCGGCAACATTCGAAAAACCGAAAGCGCTTTCGCTGGGTATCGAGTGCGTGCTGGTGAATGGCTCGATCGCCTACCGCTCCGGCGACGCGACGCAGGAGCGCAGTGGGCGGTTCCTGCGCCGGAGCGTGCGTTAGCTGCTTACCGTGGACGGATATTGCCGTCAGTCGAGCACCCGTCGAGCGTGATCCATACCGGCGCATGATCGCTCGCCCTCTCGCGAGCGCGGACATCGCGATCGACGCCTGCGCCTGTCAGCCGCGTTGCCAGCGACGGACTCAGAAGGAAATGATCGATGCGAAGGCCCGCGTCGCGCTCGAATGCGTTGCGCAGATATTTCCAGAACGTGTAGACGCGCTCCCCCGGATGCGCCGCGCGGACGGCATCGATCCAACCCTGCGCGACCAACTGGCGAAAAGCTTCGCGCACCTCGGGCCGGAACAAAGCGTCGTCCACCCAGCGCTCCGGCGCGTAGACGTCGCGTTCGGTCGGGATGACGTTGTAGTCCCCGGCGAGCACGACCGGACCGTTGCTCGCCAGCAGCTCCGCCGCGTGAAGCGCCAGGCGGTCGAACCAGCGCAGCTTATAGTCAAATTTGGGTCCCGGCGCCGGGTTGCCGTTGGGCAGGTACAGGCACCCGACGACGATGTCCCCGACCGTCGCCTCGATGTAGCGGCTATGCAAATCTTCCGGATCGCCCGGCAGCACGCGGCGCCGCTCGACCGGGTCGGCACCGCGCGCCAGAATCGCGACACCGTTCCAGCTCTTCTGGCCGTGCCAGGCGAAGCCGTAACCGGCCTCGCGAATCGCAGCCTCGGGGAAGCGCTCCTGGGGCGCCTTCAGCTCCTGCAGGCAGGCGATATCAGGGCGCGATTCTTCCAGCCAGCGCAACAGGGTCGGAAGCCTCGCGGTAATGCCGTTGACGTTGAAGGTTGCGATTTTCACGAGCTGCGCCTGCGGATCTGCCGGTAAAATTGCAGGGCAGCATAAGACACTCGCCTGCTTTCACCAAGTCCATCAGCCGCGGCCAGCATCGTCGATCCATGGACAACGCTCTCGACCTCGACGCGTATTTCCACCGGATTCAATGGGGCGGTGGCACGAGTCCGAACTACGAGACGCTCGCCGGTGTTCTTCGCGCGCATATGTCGTCCGTTCCTTTCGAGAACCTCGACGTTCTGCTCGGTCGGCCGATACGTCTCGATCTCGAGGGCCTCCAGCAGAAGCTTGTTTGGGCTCGTCGAGGTGGTTATTGCTTCGAGCATGGAACGTTGTTCGGCGCGGTCCTCGAAGCGATGGGATTCAAGCCGGTTCGCCACACCGCTCGCGTCATCATGATGACACCCCGTACCGGGGCGCCGCGTACGCATATGTTTCTCACCGTGCCGGTCGCCGAGGGCAGATTCGTCGTGGATCCGGGCTTCGGCGCGCTGGCGCCTCGCATGCCGGTTCCGTTGCAGGAGGGCGTGGAAGCCCGCATCGGCCGCGAGGCGCATTGGATGACTCGCGACGGATCGCACTGGATTCTGCGAACCCGGACCGCCGAAAAAGAGTCCGATTGCTGGTTATCGACGTTGGAAGAGGACAACCCGGTGGATTTCGAGATGGGAAGCCATTACGTGGCGACACACCCGGGTTCGCCGTTCGTCAACCGAATGATGATGCGCGCGCTCACTGCGGACGGACGTGTGACCGTGGCGAATCGCGACGTCAACATTCGCCGCGGCGATAGGGATGAGCCCGTGCAGCTCGCCGACCGCTCCGCGCTGCGTACGCTGCTCAGGACTTATTTCGGATTCGACCTTCCCGAGGTCGAGCAGATGCCGGTTCCTTCGATTCCCGAGTGGCGTTGAGGTGTTTCACCGGGTCACTCAATGACGGTCTTGATCCTCCTGGTGCAACGGCGTACCTTGACATTTTTTCCGCCATCCACGTTGGCGCCTAACGATAATTCGCGAGGAGTAAAACATGAAGCTCTACTACCATCCGGTGTCCACAACCAGCCGGCCGATCGTGCTGTTCGCTGCCGAGAACAACGTGCCGCTCGATTACCAGGTCGTCGACCTGTTCAGCGGCGAACAATACAAACCGGAATATTCGGCGGTCAATCCGAGTCACCAGGTACCGGTGCTGGAGGATGGCGATTTCCGTCTGACCGAGAGCTCCGCCATCCTCAAGTATCTGGCCGAGAAAACGCATTCTCCCGCGTATCCATCGGATCTGCGCAAACGCGCAAGAGTCAACGAGCGGATGGATTGGCTCAATACCGGTTTTTACCGGGACTTTTCTTACGGGTTTCTCTACCCACAGATCTTTCCGTTCATGAAGCGGCCCGACGACAAGGTGCAGGCTGGAACGGTCGCATGGGGCAAGGACAAGGCGGTGGGCTGGCTCAAGATACTTAACGAGGACCTGATCGGGCCGAAAAACGCGTACCTCTGCGGCGACGAGATCACGATTGCCGACTATCTGGGCTCGATGATGGTCCTCGGCGGCGAGGCCATCGACTGCAAGCTAGGGGCGTATCCGAACATCTGTCGCTGGCTCGGCAACATGAAGGCCCTGAAGAGCTGGCCCAAGGTGAACGAGGCGTTCTACAAGTACGTGGTCGACCCGAACAAGGGAAAGGAATTCGTGCAGCTGTGACGCTTTTGTTGGCTGCGGCATTACCCACGGAGACAAGTGATGATCAAAGGACTCCACCACAACGCGTATCGTTGTCGCGACTCGGAACAGACGCGGAATTTTTACGAAGGCTTCCTGGGCCTGCCGCTTTCCGGGAGCCTGGAAATCCGCGAGACCAAGACGGGTCGCACGACGGCGGTGCTGCATACGTTCTACCGGCTTGACGACGGATCGTTCCTCGCGTTTTTCGAAGTGCCGGACATGCCGTTCGAGTGGAAGGCGCAGCACGACTTCGATCTCCACATCGCCCTCGAGGTCGAGCCGGCGGTCCTCACCGAGATGCTGGCAAAGGGAAAGGCGCGTGGGCTCGAGACACGCGGCATTTCGGAGCACGGGTTCGTGCGCTCGATTTATTTTCGCGATCCGAACGGCTACGTGATCGAGTTGACCGCCAAGACGCCGGACCACGCGCGCCTGATGGACCCGGCGACCAACGACGCGCGCGCGATTCTGGACCGCTGGCAGGCAGCGAAGGAGCGCGTTACGGCGAGCGCCGACTGACGACGTTCCACGCAGCTCGATCGTCAGGGGCCGCCGCCAATTCGCCGAAGGAGCGATGCATATGCCCGATCACACTCCCGTCATTCAGCGCACCGCCCCTGTCGAGCGGCGCGTCGATGCCATCCAGCAGGCGCTCGACGAGCGCGGCCTGAAGGCTACCGAGGCCGTCGAGGAATTGAGAGAGCTCGCCGAGGGGCAATGGATTCCGCAGAACGGCGCTCGCGTCGTGGCGCGCGCCTGGGTCGACCCCGCATTCCGCGAGCGCCTCCTCGCCAACGGCCGCGCCGCCGTCGCCGAGCTCGGCCTCTCGATGCCAAAGCATCACCGGCATCTCGTGGTGCTGGAGAACACCCCGACGGTGCAGAATGTCATCTGCTGCACGCAGTGCTCGTGCACGGCTTTCACGATCATCGGGCTGCCACCGGACTGGTACAAGGATCTGGAGTACCGTGCGCGCGTCGTTCGCGAGTCGCGCACCGTGCTCAAGGAAATGGGTCTGGACCTGGCGCCGGAAGTCGAGATCCGCGTCTGGGACACGAGTGCGGACACACGCTACATGGTGCTCCCGTTGCAGCCCCCGGAAACCGTCGACTGGCCGGAGGAAAAGCTGGCCGGCATCGTCACGCGCGACGGGATGATCGGCGTCGCGCCCCTGTAAACCGGGAGATCCGACATGGACGGGATGCACGACCTGGGCGGCAGGCAGGGTTTCGGCGCGATTCGCTACACGCCCAACGCGCGGGCATTCCACGAGGCGTGGGAAGTTCGGGTGAATTCGCTGTATGCCTTTGCGGTACGGCTCGGCATTTTCAACATGGACGAGTACCGCCACGCGATCGAGCGCATGGAGCCGCGCCATTACCTCACAGCCAGCTATTACGAACGTTCGCTCACCAGCCTGGCGACCCTCCTGGTCGAAAAAGGCGTTCTGACCCGCGAGGAACTGGAGCGCCGAGCCCAGGGACTCTTTCCGCTGGCGGCGCCGAGTGCGCCGGGCCGCACCAATGCACCCACGCGCGAGCGTTTTCAACCCGGCGATCGCGTTCGCGTCAGGGATGACTACGTACCGGGTCACGTGCGGATGCCGGGCTACATCCGTGGAAAGACCGGCGTGGTCGTCAGCGAGTCGCCGGACTATCCGTTCCCGGACGCCCGCGCGCACGCGATAGAGTCGCAGGACGAGCCGACGTACGACGTGCGCTTTCGCAGCGATGAGCTCTGGCCGAATTCGGCTGACGCTGCGCTCGTCCATGTCGGCGTGTTCCAGAGCTATCTAGAGCGCGTGGCGTAACCAGCGCCTTGCAGAGTTTCACCCACACCCGGTCAACAACAGGAGGAAGCATGGCTGCCTCGATTCAATCTCTGAAGAGCGGGATCATTGCCGCATGCCTGGTTTCGCTCGCCGGCTGTACCACGATGAATCCGGGCCCCGGCAAACGCGAATTGATGGTCGTCGGCAACGATGAGAAAGTCGGCATCAGCGACGCCGGCAGTTATGTGTTCAGCCCGGCGGGCAAGGATACCGTCTCGATCATCGATATCGGCACCGATCCGCTCTCGCCGAGGATCCTGGTCAGCCTGCCGCTGACCAACTCCATTTTCGGGCCGCCGGTGAATCTCGCGATCACACCGGACGAAAGCCTCGCGCTGGTCGCGAATTCGATGGACTCAGAGAGGGATGGTGCCGGCTGGAAGATGGTGCCCGACAACAAGCTCTATGTGATCGACCTCACTACCAATCCCCCGGCACTGATCGACACCGTCGTGGTCGGCAAGCAGCCCTCCGGCCTCTCGATCAATCGCGCCGGGAATCTCGCGCTCGTCACCAACCGTGCGGACAACTCGATCGGTGTGCTTCGTATCGCGGGCAAGAAGGTGACGCTCATCGACACCGTTGCAATCGGTGAAACAGTGACGCACGTCGTCTTCACCCCGGATGGCAAGCGCGCAATGGCGGCGAAGTTTCCGAACCACAAGCTCGCGCTACTCGAGGTCCACGGCGAGAAGGTCAGCTATGCCAAGCAGGACATACCGGTCGGCTTGTGGCCATACAACTTCGATATCGCACCCGACGGGAAGCTCGCGATTTCCGCCGATAACGGGAATGGAGGCCGGTCCGACGGGCACGTCGATACGGTGACGGTGATCGACCTCGAGGCGAGCCCGCCGCGCGTGATCGACAAGGTCGTCATCGGCGATTCGCCGGAGGGTTTCGCCATCAGTCCGACCGGCAAGCTGGCGGTGGCGTTATTGCTGAATGGGAACGACGGGGCCAAGAACGCTTGGTTCTACAACCGCAACGGCAAGGTGGTCGCGCTCAAGATCGACGGCAAGAAGGTGACGCGCGGCAACGAAGTCGAGGTGCGCGGCCTGCCCGAGGGTTTGGTGTTCAGCAACGATGGCCGGTACATCTACGTCGGCAACTATCTGGACCGTGACATTTCCATCCTGCGCGTCGACGGTGACCAGATCGTCAACACCGGGAAATCGCTGGCGCTGCCCGGTCAGCCTGCGTCGATGCGGGGTCGCACGCGCTAGCAGGAAGCCCTGTTTCGAACCGACGAGTGGCGCCTTGCGACTGCCAGAAACGATCTGCTGTTTGCGGGGGAAACTGGCTTGGGGACTTGCATATCCCGGGCTGCACACGCTCCGTTATCGCCACGTGGCTCGTTTTCGGACCAGAACAGAGGACCTGGGTTGCACCAATCAGATCGAGCGACTATTGCCTTGACAGGGGCCGGCGAAAGGCGCTGACTTGAAGACCGCGATTCGGTTCGGTATTGATTTTCAGGCTCAAGACTGATGATCCGGTCGCCGTATCATCGTTCGCTGCCTTTGCTCCCGGTGCCGCCGAGTGACTGACGGCGAATGGAGGAGAATGGCCATGAGTGCCAGGTATGCAGCTGCAATCGCCTTTGTTCTTTGCGCGACCGCGTTTCCGGCATTCGCCGGCGCTTATTATTCTATGGTGGGCGGGATCTGTACCGATGGCAGCCGAGATGACAATGGGGAGCTGCTCTGCAGCCACGGGATTGCCGCCAACGTCCAAATGGCGGATGGATACGTCCTGGGAACATTCTTCGCCGACAACCCCTCGGATCCACAATCTGTGGACTTTCTTGACTTCTTCGACGGTTTTCTACCATACGGATACGTCTTCACAGGCTTTCCAATAGATTGTTGCGGTAGTAATTTGGGAAGCATCGGAGGCCTTTTAGATGAGGACTTCCTGCAATTCCACTGGTTGGATGGCCCTAACTTTGAAGCTTTTGACGGCAAATGGTTTTTCTCGACACCAACGGGCGGTGATCAGTATTTCTCTTCAGGCACCTATGACCACTGGGCAGGACCTCGTCGAGTTGTAGATGTAGCAGAACCCCAGTCGCCAGCGCTGGTCGGCATCGCCTTGGCAACGTTGGTCCTGGTTCGATCCAGACGGTCGCGCGTGGAGGCGCGCGTAACGCTGCGTCGGGTGCTACCCCCGCGCTACCCCGCGGGCGTGCGCCGGAGCGTCAGGTCCTGACGCTTGAACACCGCCGGCTGCAGTTCGACACCCAGCCCGGGTCCTTCCATCGGATACACGTACCCGTTTTCAATCCGTGGCACGACGGTGACCAGCTCGTTGTACCACCCGCGATAAAACGCGCGGACCGATTCCTGGATCAGGGTATTCGGCTGACTGAAGGACATGTGCACGGCCGCGACGAATCCGACCGGGCCGATGCAGTCATGGGGCGCAAAAGGGCGGTGCCAGGTTTCCGCCAGTGACGCGATCTTTCGCCCTTCCGTGAGCCCTCCCGTCCAGCACAAGTCGGCCATTGCGACGTGGAGCGCGTCCCTTTCGAGAAAATCCTTGAACGGCCAGCGCGAGCCCAGCGTCTCGCTCGCGCAGACCCACACGTCGGTCGAACGCGCATATTCGGCGAGCGCCTGCGGCGAATTCATGCGGATCGGGTCCTCGTACCACATCGGCGCGTAAGGCTCGAGCGCCCGCGCAATCTTCTTGGCTGTGGGGAGATTCCACAATGAGTGAAACTCCACCATGATGTCGATGCGATCGCCCACGGCCTTCCGAATCTTCTCGAACGGCTCGATCGCTTTTTTCATCTGGGCGGCGGAGATATAAAGGCCGCTGTTTTCCTGAGCGGCAGGATCGAATGGCCAGATTTTCATCGCATCGATTCCGCTCTCGAGCAGACTCTCCGCCAGCGCGTCCGCGCGATTCATGAACGCGTCGAGATCCTCGAACGGCCCTTCGCTCTGCCCAAGATTCCAGTTGGAGACCGGGTTGATGTTCTTCGAGCGAACATAGCGATAGCCGGCGCAGGTGTTGTATATGCGAAGCTTGTCCCGGCAGAGGCCGCCGAGCATCTGATGCACCGGTTGGCCACAGACCTTGCCGAAGATGTCCCACAGAGCGATGTCGACTGCGGATGCGGCCCGGTATTCCACTCCGGTGGAAGATTGCGCCATCGGCAGGCTGACCATCTCTTTGTTGAGCGCTTCGATGTGAAGCGGATTGCGACCAATCAAACGATCCGCCAACGTCTCGTGGATGTGTGCTTCGACCGCTCCCGCGCCGTAGAACGTTTCGCCAAGACCGATAGTGCCGCTGTCGGTAAGAACGCGGACCCATAGCACGTTCGAGAACTCTTCGGTCCGCAATGTTTCGAGAGCAGTGATCTTCATCGATGATCCATTTCGATCGGGGTCAAATTGCGACGGACGATCTGTGGCGAAGGTCGCGTCTGCAAGAGCAATCTTCAGTATACTGATTCAGGCCGGTCTCAAGTCGACCGGGGTCTGCGTCGATATCGACAATCATGCACATAGTATTTCATGGGGAGAATGCTGGATCGTTCAGCCACGATTTCCAGCGGCTGGTCGGTGAGTCGGCGCAGATCTCGGTGTTGCCCGATATGCTGGCCGACCCGGCCGATGCGCAGACATACGTCGCCGCGGATGTCATCGTGGGCGCGTCGTTTTCGCGCGCCCTGCCGCGGCCGCGGCAGCTGCAACTTTTTCATGTGCCGGGCGCCGGTTATGACGCCGTGGACCTTGAGGCGATTCCCGATTCGGCCGTCGTATGCAATTGCTTCGGCCACGAACAGGCGATCGCGGAATATGTGATGGCGGCGCTGCTGGAACGGCACGTGCCCCTCGCAGACGCCGACCGGCAGCTGCGACGGGGAAATTGGACCTACACGTCCGGGTCGCCCGACCGCGTACACGGCGAGCTCGCGGAAAAGACCATTGGATTGCTCGGGTTCGGGCACATAGGAAAGGCCATCGCCGCGCGGGCGAAAGCCTTTGAGATGAAAGTTCACGTCGCCAATCGCAGCCCGGTGCCAACATCGTCTCTGGTCGACCGCTCGTTCGTCTTGAACAGCCTCGCTGAATTCTGGAGCTCGGCGGACTATTTTGTGATTTCGGTACCGTCGAATGCCGAGACGGTCGGAATGGTGAACGCCGGGTCCTTTGCGGCGATGCGGGAGTCGGCGGTGATACTGAACGTCGGCCGAGGCCCCACGATCGATGAGCGATCGCTGTACGAGGCTCTCAAGAACCGTCGCATCGCCGGCGCCGTCATAGACACCTGGTACTGCTATCCCTCCCCCGCCAACCCGAGCGTCTTTCCCTCGAAGTTCCCTTTTCACGAATTGCCGAACGTCGTGATGACGCCGCACATGTCGGGCTGGACAACCGGAACGATCAATCGGCGAAGGCAAACGATTGCCGACAATATCGGTCGCCGCGCCGCCGGCAGACCCTGCGTCAATGTGGTGCGGCCGGCGCGAGCCTGAGGCGGGTCGCCCGGGGCCTCGAGCAGCCCCGCCGATAACAGCCTCGATCTGTGGCAAACTCTATCCGCGGCGATAGCACAGGAACGCCCGACCCGCTTTGAGCGGGGGGCCTCGTGGCTGCCGACCCGGACAAACCAAAGGAGGATCGTATGAAATCGATGCGCCCGGCATTTGTGCTGGCGGGTCTTGCGCTTATCGCAGCCCTCGCGCTGGGGTCGGGGGCGGCAGTCGCGCAATCCGCGACGCCGGCGCCCGCGAAAATCGGCTCGTCGCTGATCGGAAAGCTGGAAGGTCCGGAGATCATCCTTGACGCCAAGGCATTTCCGAAGACCTTCAAGGAGGCTCCGATTCTTGCCGAGCAGGTGAAGGCGGGAAAGCTGCCCGCGGTCGACAAGCGCCTGCCGGAGCCTTCGCAGCTTTTTGTCGTCAAGCCGCTGCGTGAGATCGGCAAATACGGCGGCAACTGGCGCAGAGCGTTTACCGGACCGGCCGACCACGAGAACGGCAACCGGATCAACTCGCTCGACAAGATCCTGACCTTCGATTACACGGGCACCAAGATCATTCCCAGCCTCGCCCGCGACTGGAAGGTCAGCGACGACGGCAAGACGACGACGATCTATCTGCGCAAGGGTGCCAGGTGGTCCGACGGCACGCCGTTTACCGCGAACGATTTCATGTTCTGGTACAACGATATCTACCTCAACAAGAACATCAACCCCGCGCCGTTCTTCGAGTTCCAGATCAACGGCAAGGACGGGGTGATGAAAAAGATCGACGACTACACGGTCGCCTTCGAATTTCCTGAACCGTACTCGTACTTCGTCTCCCAGCTGGCGGGCAGCACCGCCATCGGCGGTGGGTTCGCGACGCGCGGCGGATTCCAGAACTTCGGCGGCGCCTATGCGCCGGCGCATTACCTGAAACAGTTCCTGCCCAAGTATTCGTCGGAAGAGGCTGCGACGAAGAAGGCGAAGGATCTTGGCTTCGACAGCTGGGTATCGCTGCTCAGGAACCGGTACAGCTGGGCGCTGAACAACGAGCTGCCCGTGATGACGCCGTGGAAGACAGTATCGCCGATCAACACGCCGACATGGTCGATGGAACGGAATCCCTATTTCTGGGCCGTCGACACCGCTGGGAACCAGCTTCCCTACATCGACCGGATCACGATGACACTCGCCGAGAACATCGAAGTCGCCAACCTGCGGGCGATCGCCGGCGAATATGACATCCAGGAACGGCACATGGGGCTGGCCAAGCTGCCGGTCTTCCTCGAAAACGCCAAGAAGGGCAACTACACCGTTCACCTCGATCCGGCTCTGAATGGATCGGACGCGACCATTCACATCGGCAACGCTTACGAAGGCGATCCGGAGATTGCGAAATTTCTGAAGAACAAGGATTTCCGCCATGCGCTCTCGCTCGGCATCGACCGCGACCAGCTCAACGAAGCATTCTGGCTGGGCGTCGGGACCGCCGGATCGATCGCGCCGGCGCCCGATACGCTCTACAGCCCGGGCCCGGAGTGGAACAAGAAGTACGCGACGCTCGACCTGAAGACAGCCAATGAGCTGCTAGACAAGGTCGGCCTCTCCAAGAAGGATAGCGAAGGGTATCGGCTGCGGACCGATGGGAAGGGACGCCTGCGTCTCGAGCTGGTCACGGTCGGCGGCCAGTTCGTTCCGTACACGCCGGTCGGCGAAATGATCAAGCAGCAATGGAAGAAGATCGGCATCGACCTCGACGTCAAGGAGCTGGAGCGCAATCTCGCCTTCACCCGCGACAACAACAACGAAAACCAGATGATCACCTGGGCCAACGACGGCTCGGAAATGATCTACCTGTTCCCCCGCCATGCGCTGCCGGTGGACGCGGCCGAGGCCCACATGGGGATGGCGTACGCCAAGTGGTACGCGTCCCGAGGAGCGGCCGGCAAGAAACCGGAAGATCCCGAAATGATCAGGGCGTTCGACCTTTTCCGCGAGGCTTTCGGCGCAACGGAGGAAAAGCGCGTTGCCAACGCGAAAGAAATCTGGAGGATCGCCGTCGAGCAGATGTGGAGCATCGGAACCGTCGGGCAATCGCCGGCCGTGATGGGCGTGCGCATCGTAAAGAACAACATGGGCAACGTTCCCGACCGAACGGTGAACGCACAGCATGCCCGGACCCCGCACTCGTCGATGCCGATTACGTACTACTTCAAGTAAGGAAGAGCAGCCGCTCGCCACGTAGCTCAGGCGGGCGGCTGTCGGTCGACCTGGGGCAGTGGCCGGCTGGGTCGACCGCGCATCACGGGAGTTGCCATGGTCAACTACATCGTTCGTCGCTTGATGCTGGCGGTGCTGACGGTCTGGGCCATTTCAGTCCTGTCCTTCATGATCATCCATCTGCCTCCCGGCGATTACGTGACCTCGTACATCGCTTCGATGTCGGCTTCGGGCAGCGCGGTTTCCGAAGGCGAGGCGCAGGCGCTGCGCGAACAGCTCGGTCTCGATAAGCCCATCACGATTCAATACGCGAAGTGGATGGGCCTCATCGTGCAGGGCAATTTCGGGATGGCGATGGAATGGGGACGGCCCGTGTCCGACGTCATCGGCGACCGTCTCACCTTGACCATGGTCATTTCCGTGGCGGCGATCATATTCACCTGGGGCATCGCCCTGCCGATCGGGATTTACTCCGCGGTCTACCCCTATTCCTTCCTGGACTATGCTTTTACGCTGATCGGTTTCATCGGGCTCGCCATTCCCGGGTTCCTGCTGGCTCTGGTGGTCATGTACGTCGGCTTCGCGTGGTTCGGCGCGAACGTCGGCGGACTCTTTTCGCCCGACTTCATCGAGGCGCCCTGGAGCTGGGAAAAGGTCTGGGATCTCACCAAGCACCTGCCGATCCCGGCCATCGTCCTTGGCGTGGCCGGCACGGCACAGTTGATCCGCATCATGCGCTCCAATCTGCTCGACGAATTGAGAAAGCCTTATGTGATGACGGCGCGAGCGCGCGGGCTTCCTGAATACCGGGTAATCATGCGCTATCCGGTACGGGTGGCCCTCAATCCGTTCGTGAGCACCATCGGCTATCTTCTACCTTATGTGGTGTCGGGAAGCATCATCGTGTCGCTGGTGTTGAGCCTGCCGACAGTCGGGCCATTGCTGCTCAAGGCGCTGATCGCCCAGGACATGTTCCTCGCCGGTACCATCATCCTGCTGCTCGGCGTCATGACCGTCATAGGCACGTTCATTTCCGACTTGCTGCTCATGTGGGTTGACCCCAGGATCCGGTTCGGGATGGAGTGATGGCGGAGCTCGCTGCGCCACCGATAGCGGGGGTCGTTGCAGAAGACCGCATCGCCGTCGCCACGCAATGGCAGCTCATCTGGTGGCGCTTCAGGAAGCACAAGCTGGCGGTGGGCGGGACCATCGTCCTGGTCTTGTTTTATCTGGTCGCGCTGTTCGCCGACTTTTTCGCCTATGTCGATCCGACGGAATCGGAAGCCCAGCGTTCGCTGATGGCGCCGCAGCCGATTCACTGGATCGACGAGGGCAGCTTCAAACCCTTTGTGTACGGGCTCAAAGGGACGCGCGATCCGCTCACGTTCAAGCGAGTCTACGTTCCCGATACGAACACCAAGATACCGGTGACGCTCTTCGGCCATGGAGAACCGTGGCAGTTGCTGGGCTTCATTCCAACCGATCGTCATCTGATTGCGGTGGAGGGCGCCAAGCCAAGCGAGTCGCTGTTCCTGATGGGAACGGACACTAATGGGCGCGACCTCTGGTCCAGGCTCATGTACGCAACCCGGACGTCGATGACCATCGGCCTGGTCAGCGTGGCGCTGAGCCTGGTGCTGGGCGTCGTCCTCGGCGGGATATCGGGCTATTTCGGGGGGGCGATCGATACGGTCATCCAGCGCATTATCGAGATCCTGCGATCGATTCCGACGATTCCGCTGTGGATGGGACTCGCCGCAGCCCTTCCCGCCGATTGGAGCGTCGTGCAGGTGTACTTCGCAATCACGATCATCATTTCCCTCATCGGCTGGACCGAGCTCGCCCGGGTCGTCCGCGGCCGATTCATCTCGCTGAAGCGGGAGGACTTTGTGATGGCGGCCGAGCTCGTCGGTTGCAGCAAGACGAGGATCATCTTCCGCCACATGGTGCCATCGTTCATCAGCCATATCATCGCGGCGACGACGCTGGCGATCCCGGCAATCATCATCAGCGAGACTTCGTTGAGTTTTCTGGGTCTGGGCTTGCGGCCGCCGGCGATCAGCTGGGGCGTTCTGCTGCAGGATGCCCAGAACATCCAGGCCCTGGTCATCTCTCCCTGGCTTCTCCTTCCGTCGTTTGCCGTCATCTTCGCGGTCCTCGCGTTCAATTTCATGGGCGACGGGATACGCGACGCGGCCGATCCTTACCTGTAGACACTGAGCGATTGTGCAGAAGGACACGAAGCCGCTTCTTTCGGTCAGGAATCTCAGGACCAGTTTTTTCCAGGACGAGGGAACGACCAAAGCCGTCGACGGTGCGTCGTTCGACGTCTCCCCGGGAAAGACGCTGGGCATAGTCGGCGAGAGCGGCTGCGGAAAAAGCGTAACTGCGCAATCGATCCTGCGGATCGTCGATCGTCCGGGTCGCATTGTCCAAGGCGAGATCGTCCTGACCCGCGCCGACGGGTCGCAAGTCGATCTGGTCAAGCTCAAGGCCAGCGGCCCGGAGATGCGTTCGATTCGAGGAGGAGAAATCGGTCTCGTTTTTCAGGAGCCGATGACATCGTTCAGTCCGGTGCACACGATAGGCGCGCAGCTCGTCGAAGCGATCCTGCTCCACAACGCGGTCGGCAAGAAAGAGGCGCGGCGCCGCGGAATCGAAGCGCTGCGCAGCGTGGGCATCCCGAAGCCGGAGCGCCGCATCGACGAATACTCGTTCGAATTGAGCGGTGGACTCCGCCAGCGGGCGATGATCGCGGTAGCTCTCTCCTGTGATCCGCGCCTGCTTATCGCCGACGAGCCCACTACGGCCCTCGACGTCACCACCCAGGCACAGATCCTGGATCTGCTGCGGAAGCTTCAGCGGGAACGGGGAATGGCCATCATGCTCATCACCCACAACCTTGGCGTGGTGGCCGAGATGGCCGACGACGTGGTGGTCATGTATCTGGGACGCGTGGTCGAGCAAGGCAGCGTCGATGAGATCTTTCACGACCCGAAGCACCCGTACACCAGGGCGCTGCTGCAGTCGATTCCAAGTATCGAGTCCGTACCGAGGTTGAAGCTCGCCACTATCAGCGGATCGATTCCCCACCCGTTCAATCGGCCCACCGGTTGCCCGTTCCATCCTCGCTGCGTTTCCTCCATCGCCGGCCGCTGCGACAAGGATGTCCCGATTCTTCAGGAGGTCGGCGAGGGTAGACGAGTGAGTTGCTTTCTCTACCAGTAAACGGGCAGACGAGAATGACCACCGCCGCTGCCGGCAAGTCCGTGCTCCTCCACGTCAAGGGACTGAAGAAGTATTTCCCCATTCGAAGGGGTCTTCTCCAAAAGACCGTCGGCCTTGTAAAGGCCGTGGACGACGTGACATTTTTTCTGAATCAGGGTGAGACGCTGTCGCTCGTCGGCGAGAGCGGCTGCGGAAAAACCACTACGGCCCGCTGTGTCTTGCGCGCCGTTACACCGACGGCTGGTCAGGTTCTTCTCATGGACGATGGTGAAGTTCTAGACGTGGCGACCGTTCCGAAGAGCAGGCTCGCGTCGCTTCGGCGCCAGATGCAGATGATCTTTCAGGACCCGTTCTCCTCGTTGAACCCGCGAATGACGCTGCTGGACATCGTCGGGGAGCCTCTGCTTGTCCACGGCGTAGGCAACGTGCAGGAAAGGACGGACCGGGTCGTGGAGATGCTTCGCCTCGTCGGTCTCCGGCCGGAATACATGCGGCGCTACCCGCATGCTTTCTCCGGCGGACAGCGTCAGCGCATCGGCATCGCCCGCGCACTTGCGTTGAATCCGCGGCTGGTCGTTGCGGACGAACCCGTCTCCGCCCTGGACGTATCGGTCCAGGCACAGATCCTCAACCTCCTGCTCGAGCTGCAGGACAGACTCGGGCTGACCTATCTGTTCGTCGCTCACGACTTGAGCGTCGTCAAGCACATCAGCGAGCGGGTCGCGGTCATGTACGTCGGCAGGATTGTGGAGACCGCGCCCACCGAGGAACTGTTCGCGTCTCCGAAGCATCCCTATACCGAGGCCCTCCTGTCGGCTGTCCCGATACCGGATCCGCGGCTGCGCGCCGATCGGATCATCCTCCAGGGCGAAGTCGCCGACCCGGCCAACACGCCGCCGGGCTGTCATTTCCATCCCCGGTGCAAGTATGCGCAGGCCGTCTGCCGGGAAAAGGCGCCGGTGCTGGAAGAGATCGCGCCCGACCACTTCGTCAGCTGTCATCGGGCGAAGGAGCTTTCGCTCCGGGGCGTCGCCCGCTCGACGGTATAGCACTGGAGATCGAACCCGATTGCCTCTGCGCCCTTTTAGGACTAGCCTTCAGGGTTCGCACCTCTTAAGGACAATGTCATGGCTCTCTGGAAAGACAATACGGCTCCCCGGCAGACCCCCAGTCCTTCCCCCGAATACACGGAAGTGGAGCGGTTCGACGCCCCGTCGAAGCTCGAGCTCGCGCCCAGCCCAACCCCCGCCCCCGCCGCCGCTCGGGTGACACGCCCCAACGCCGACCTGCCCCGGAAGGAATCGCTGATCGCTGACGACCTCACCATCGAGGGCAAGATCGAAGGCGGCGGCAGCGTACGCATCGCCGGCAGTTTCAAGGGCGACGTCAACGTCCAAGGCGATCTGACCATCGAGGCAGGCGCCAAGCTGACCGGCGGCGTGCGCGCCGACAAGGTCACGATCGCCGGGGAACTGGAAGGCAATGTCCAGGAAGCCTCGCGCATCGACCTGCTGGATACCGGCGCGGTGATCGGCGACCTGAAGGCCGGTTCGGTGACGGTCGCGGCTGGCGCCCGGATGCGCGGCAAGGCCGACTTCGGCTGGGACGAAGCCGAAGGCTCGAAAGCCGGCAAGCACCACTACAGCGCGGAGACCGGCGCCGCCCTATGAGCAGCGTGCGGCCTGGCAGCCCCGGGGCAACCCGCGAGTGTCCGCACTGCCGGGAGACGATTCTCGAAAGCGCAGGCGTCTGTCCGGCCTGCCGGCATTACCTGCGCTTCGATCACGGTGCGGAAGAGCCTCAGGCACCCGCGGTCACGCCGCTGCGCATAGAAGGCAGCATCCGGCATCCCGCCGACGGCGAACCCTGGGAATACACGGTGGTCGTATCGATCCGCAACGATAACGGCGAGGAAATCGCCCATAAGCTCATTGGCGTGGGTGCGATGAACCCGAACGAGCAGCGCATCTTCACGCTATCCGTCGAAGCTGTGTCGAGCAAGACCAGGCCCTCCGGGAAAAGCGGCACGCGGCACTGATCAAAGTCGGAAAAAACAAAGGCTCGCGTTTACGCGAGCCTTTGTCTTGTCGGTGCGGACGCGCTTAAGCAGACGTTCGCAACCCCGCCGTCGGCGTCGAGGTCAGGGTTTGTTCGTCGTATCCTTTGCCGACTCCTTCTCCTGTTTCACCTTCGCCGCGTTTGCGGCCTTCTTTTCTTCCGGTGTCATTTTTGCCTGGGCTTCTTTCTTGGCCTTCGCGTCGGCCTTCGCCTTGGCCTGCTCTTCCGGCGTCAAGGTGGACGCGGTGGAGTCGCCACCCTCCCGCGTCTTCGCGTCCTTTTGCTTCGCCGCCTTCGCGGCCTTCTTTTCTTCCGGTGTCATCTTTGCCTGGGCTTCTTTCTTGGCCTTCGCGTCGGCCTTCGCCTTGGCCTGCTCTTCCTTCGTCAGGTTCGGCTGCGTGCTGTCGCCAGCCGCCGGTGCGGCTTTTTGCGCGATCGCGGAAGCTGCGAAGACAAACGCAGCTGCCATAAGAGCGGTTGCAAATAGCTTGTTCATCAACGTCTCCCTAGTTTGTCGGTACAAGAGCTTAAATTCATTCCGCCGTGCAATCGAGCCCGATTACCGCGGTTTCAACGACCATCCTGGGTGTCGGACTGCGCGGACGCCGCGGTGAACGCAATGCGTCTACGACTAATGGTAGCCCGAGACGCGGGGCGAGTCCAGCACCCCAAGGTAGCCAAACTTGGCATGGAACGCGAGGTCCGGCCAGGGTGACCGCTTACGGCAGAGGCTTGGTCGGAATCCTTGGCGGACCCCCGTCTTCGGATGCCGAAAACTCCCAGGGATCTCGCACCCAAAATGGGGGCGGTGCGTTGGGGCATCGGTTCCATCGTGAGCCGATTTGCAGCGATCGACTATCGACCCCCAGCTGCAGTGCTCAGCGCCGCGGCACGACGTACGGTGGTGGCGGCGCGAAATGCCGCTCGCGCTCGTTGGGTTCTCGAGGTCCCATCGCGTGACGATGCTTGAAACGGCGTGATCCGATTCCGTAGTCGGAAACGTATGCGGAACCATAATCGTATGCGGAACCATAGTCATAGGAGCCGCGTTCGACGGACGGTTCGCGCGATCGCGCGGCGCCCGCTCCCTCAGGTGCCGCGCGACGCAGGTCGGCGAGGCGCTGAGCAGCGCTCTGGTCGAGTGCATCGCGCTGCCGCTCGAGTCGCGCCACCGCGGCCGGATCGGCGTCGCCGGCCCGAATGTCCAGTTGCTCACCTTCCTTGCAGGGCTCGTCGGTGTAGAGCAAGGCGAAGTTCTTATCCAGGCACTTGTAGATCGGCTTGGTCGCTGCCCAGCTGCCGCCCGTGAGCACGACAAGGCAGCACGCCAAACACGCACCGCGGACAACGGCAGGATTCTTCATTTGCACTTTCATGTCCGAGCAAACACTGTCAATCTCTGTTTCCGATCAACGGCGACCCTCCGATGCACGGTCCGGTGCCTTGGTGACCGGTCGCAGTCCACTAACAGACTTCGACTTTCCTATATTCCCTCCGACGGACCCATGCGTCTCTTGCAGCGTCCAACCTCCACGCTCGCCGCTGGCACTCATAGATTACGCCAATTTCGCCCTGGTCAGATGGCTCGTCTGCGAATGGCCGCCAGCGAGTCCGCCACGACCCAGGCGGCGCCGATCAGCGCGAGATTCAAGGCGTTCTCGGACCAGGTCATACGGCTGGAGGGATCGGCCAGGAGCATCGGCGCATGAACCAGAAGGGTGAAGGACACATACATGGCCGTTAGCAGGATGGCGGCAAGGCGGGCCTGCACGCCCGTCAGGATCGCGACCCCCGCCGCGATGTGGCCAACCCCGGTCGCATAAGCCCAGAACTCTTGCGCAGGCGGCAGCCATTTGGGGACCAACGGGACGGTAAGGTTCATGTAGAAAAAATGCGCTCCGCCGAACAATAGCGCGCAAACGCCGAACGCTAGTTGGCCGAGGCGCGTGAGGCTTGCGGCCCGGGCCGCATCGATCTTGGCGTTGGCGGCGTAGACGATCAGTCCGGCCGACGCGATCGCGAGCTGCTCGGCGGCACCGCTGTAGCTGCCGAACTCGGCGTAGTGGGCGAGCAAGACGCGGCCTTGCATCAGGATGACGACAACGAGCGCGTAGTAGGCGGTAAGCGCCGCGGCGCCCCAGGCCGCAGTCCGCCGCCACTCGACCGCCGCTCCCGCGACGAGCATGAACACGGCGGCGGCATAGGCCAGAGCGCTGCGGTCGGGAAAGCCCTTGGGCACCGGCTGGCCCGGGTCGAAGTCCCCCCACGCCAGCGAGACCACGCCCAGTGCCATCACGCCCAAGCCGTAGACGCGCCAGCCGATGGCCATCACTTCAGCCTTTCAGGCCGCTCATGACGACGGCTTGGACCACCCAGCGCTGCAGCGTGATGAAGATGAGCAGGATGGGCAGGATGCTGATCACCGCGGCGGCTGTGAGGAGGTTGTATTCGATGAAATACATGTTGGTGAAGCTCATCAGGCCCATGGTGACAACCTTCATCTGAGGGCTGCTGATCACCACCATCGGCCAGAAGAACTCGTTCCAGCTCCACAGGAACTTGATGATCAGCAAGGTGGCGATGGCGGGCTTCACCGACGGCAGGATCACCAGGAAGAAGATTCGGAGCTCGCTGGCTCCATCGATGCGCGCCGCGTCGATGTAGTCGTTGGGAATCATCTCGATCGCCTGCCGCATCAGGAAGACGCCGAAGACGCTGACGAGATCCGGCGCCACGATGCCCGCGTAGGTGTCGAGCAGTCCCAGCTCGTTCATCCAGACGTAGAGCGGCACCACGACCGACTGGAAGGGCACCATCAGGATGCCGACGATGGCGAGAAAGAAAATATCGCGTCCAGGGAAGCGATATTTGGCAAATCCGAATCCGGCCAGCGATGAGACCACTACGCTGCTCACGGCGGCAATCGAAGCGACGATGGTGCTGTTGAGCAGGTAGCGCAGGAACGCCTCGCGCTTGAAGACTTCGGCGTAGTTGCCCAGGTTGAACCAGTGGTCGGGCGTGATCTGCAGCGGCACGCGCTGGATTTCCGGGGCCGTTTTCAGAGACGTGACCGCCATCCAGAAGAATGGGAAGAAGACGACGATCGCGCCGCAGGCGACCGCGAGCATGATGAGCCAGCGGACGTGGACTTGCCTGAGCGCTATGCGCTCGCGGGAAGCCGATACGATCGATGTCGCGATTGAACTCATCTCGTCCAGAAGACCGGGGACTCTCTCAGTACTCGACAGGTTTTCGGAAGAGTCGCCATTGCAGCAGCGTCACCAGCATCAGCGTGACGAAGACGAAGACAGCCATGACCGAGGCGTCTCCGAAACGGAAGAACTTGAACGCCGTGTCGTACAGCAAGCCGATGATGGTCTGGCTCGCGCCCGCCGGCCCGCCCTGGGTGGTGACGTACACCTGATCGAAGATCTTGAAATTGAATATGAGCTCGAGGATGCAGACCATGACGATCTGGGCGTTCAGCAGCGGCAGCGTGATGTACCGCAGTCGCTGCATGCCACTGGCGCCGTCCATGTTGGCCGCCTCGTAATACTCCTCGGGGATCGATTGCAGCGCGGCAAGGAAGATCATCGTGTCGAATCCGATCCGCACCCAGACGCTCACGACCGCGAGGGACGGCAGCACCTGCGACAGACTCTGCAGCCACTTCTGAGGCGGGATTCCGACAAACGACAGCGCATAGTTGAGAAAGCCGTAGACCGGCTCGTAGATCCATTGCCAGATGAGCGCGGCTGCGACCAGCGACGTGGCGAAGGGCAGGAAGTACATCGACGCCCAGACGTTGCGCCACTTGAGATTGCCGATCCGGTTGAGACCGAGTGCCACGGCAAGCGCAAGGACCACTGTCACGGGCACGGAGAACAACAGAAGTTGAACGGTGTTCCCGACGGCAGTCCAGAACGTGGAGTCGGTCAGAACCTTTTCATAAAGGCGCAGGCCGACGAACTCCTTCGCTCCGCCCGGGGCGATCTTGTAGAACGAATACAGGATCGACTGCGCGAGCGGAAGGAGGAAAACGGAACCGAAGAAGAGCAGCGCCGGGAGGACGAACAGGAACCCTGCCCGGTTGCGGCGATCGAGGTAGTTCCTGGGAAACGCGATGCGAAACCATTGGCGCATTGGGGTAACGCCCGATCAGCTATCACGCGACGCCGGTGCGCGCACGCCGAGGCACCCGCCTGCGGTAGCGCCGCTACCGCAGGTCGTCTTTCAACAGACCGCTAGTCCTTCAGAATGCGATCCATCTTCGCGGCTGCTTCGTCCAGCAACGGCTTCGGCTGTCCCTTGCCGAACAGCACGCCCACGACCGCCTCGCCGAACGCGGTGGCCAGCTCGTTCGATTTCGGATGGAAGTAGGTTGGCGGGACCTGCTGGGCCAGCATGTCCTTGGTGGACTGATAGTCGGGTCGCGATTTGACGTAGGCGCTATCGAGATTCGCCGTCCAGACCGGGAGAATCCCCTGCAATTGATGATGCTCCATGTCGTCCTTGGCATTGCTGATGAACCGCATGAACTCCCACGCAACTTGCTTGTTCGGGCCGTTCTTGTAAACCAGGTCGGTCCACGGGAACAGGGCACCCGCGCCCGGGCAAACCTTTTCGCAGGGCAGCGCATAGACCTTGAAGTTCACGTCGGGCGCGTTCTTCTTCAGCCAGCCGAAGAACCACGACTCGCGGAAGATGACAGCCGCGCGCTTCTGGCCGAATGCATCTTCAGGATTGCCGAACGCCAGACTTGCCACCTTGTCCTTGTTGACAAGGTCGCCAAAAAACGTGAGCGCGGCCACCATCTGCGGGCTGTTGGCATAACCGGTGGCCTTGTCCAGATCCGGGCTCAGCATCCGCGCGCCCCAGGCGTGCGCAAACGGCAGGAACTTGTCGGTGATCCCCACCGGAGCGCCCTTGCTTCGGATCGCGAAGCCGACCTGCGTCGGCTCGCCGCCCTTGGCGTCCGTGATGGTCAGCTTCTTCATGTCCGCCAGCCACACGTCGAACGTCTTGGGCGGATCGTCCGGATTGAGTCCGGCCTTCTTGAACATGTCGGTGTTGATGTACATCTGCTGGAAGTTGCCGTGCTCGATCGGGATCCCGTAGCGCGCGCCCTTCCACTTGCCTACCTCGACCATGTA
>Ga0207683_10000557_pt1 | contig 34447 bp, 27 predicted proteins | sample KBSM73metaG_FD_184333 | JGI IMG/M metagenome (GOLD analysis project Ga0207683, IMG submission 184333) | Miscanthus rhizosphere microbial communities from Kellogg Biological Station, Michigan, USA - KBS M7-3 metaG (SPAdes) (version 2) | ecosystem: Host-associated > Plants > Roots > Rhizosphere >... | reverse complement strand
TGATTGCTGATTCAGGTGCGCTCATTGTGACTGAAAGTCCCGGCGCGGACGCGCGGCTGGTTCGCGCTCCCGGTCGGGCCGCGCGGATTGGTCTTCTGGCCGCCCTGGCGAGCACCCGTGGCCGGGGCGGAAGCGCTGGCGAAGGGCCGAGGTGGGCGCGGCGGGCGGCCGTGGAGGAAGCGGCCGGGCGGACCAGGGGCGCGGGCGGACGGGGCCGGCGGGGGCGGACCAGGGAGGTGGCCGGCGTGGACGCGGGTGGGGTACCGCGAGTTCGGGCATTGTTATCTCTGGGCCGGGGGCGGGCACGGACGCGGGCATGAAACGATTCCGGGGGAACGTCCGTGGGAAGCGGCGGCACGACGCGGAGGAGACGGCAGATGCCAGGGACACCACTGCCTGAGCGGAAGTCATGGCAGGCGCTCAAGCGGCACTACGACGAGATCTCCGGGCGGCACCTGCGCGAGCTGTTCGCCGGGGACCCGGGCCGGGGCGAGCGGCTGACCGCCGAGGCGGCCGGGCTCTACCTGGACTACTCCAAGAACCGGGTCACCGACGAGACGATGCGGCTGCTCGTGGCGCTGGCCGAGGAGTCCGGCGTGGCCGAGCGCCGGGACGCCATGTTCCGCGGCGAGCACATCAACGTGTCCGAGGACCGCGCCGTGCTGCACGTGGCGCTGCGGATGCCCGCGGACCAGCGGCTGGTGGTGGATGGCGTCGACGTGGTGCAGCAGGTGCACGAGGTACTGGGCCGGATGGCCGAATTCGCCACCCGGGTCAGGTCCGGGGAATGGAAGGGCCACACCGGCAGGTCGATCACGAACGTGGTCAACGTCGGCATCGGCGGGTCCGACCTGGGCCCGGTGATGGCGTACGAGGCCCTGCGCCACTACACCACGCGGGACATCACGTTCCGGTTCGTGTCCAACGTGGACTCCACCGACTTCGCCGAGGCGACCCGCGACCTGGATCCCGAGCAGACGCTGTTCATCATCTCCTCCAAGACGTTCGGCACGCTGGAGACGCTGACCAACGCCACCTCGGCGCGGGACTGGATCGTCTCGGCGCTCGGCGCCGAGGAGGCGGTGGCCAAGCACTTCGTGGCGGTCTCCACCAACGCCGAACGGGTCGCGAAGTTCGGCATCGACACGGCGAACATGTTCGGCTTCTGGGACTGGGTCGGCGGCCGGTACTCGATGGACTCGGCCATCGGGCTTTCCAACATGATCGCGCTCGGGCCCGAGGGCTTCTACGAGATGCTGGCCGGCTTCCACGAGATGGACGAGCACTTCCGCACCGCACCGCTGGAGCGGAACCTGCCGGTGCTGATGGGGCTGCTCGCGGTGTGGTACCGCGACTTCTTCGGCCTGCAGAGCTACGGCGTGATGCCGTACGAGCAGTACCTGAAGCGATTCCCGGCCTACCTGCAGCAGCTGACCATGGAGTCCAACGGCAAGCACGTCACGCTGACCGGGGAACACGTCTCCTACGACACCGGCGCGGTCTTCTGGGGCGAGCCGGGCACCAACGGCCAGCACAGCTTCTACCAGCTCATCCACCAGGGCACCACGATCATCCCGGTCGACCTGATCGGCTTCGGCAAGACGCTGAACCCGATCCGCGACCACCACGACATCCTGTCCTCCAACGTGTTCGCCCAGGCGCAGGGGCTGGCCTTCGGCAAGACCGAAGAGGAGGTCAGGGCCGAGGGGACGCCCGAGCACGTGGTGCCGCACCGGGTGATGGAGGGCAACCGGCCGTCCAACGTGCTGCTCGCCGAGATCCTCACCCCGCGGATCCTCGGCGCGCTGGTCGCCCTGTACGAGCACAGCGTGTTCACGCAGGGGACGATCTGGGACGTCGACTCGTTCGACCAGTGGGGAGTGGAGCTCGGGAAGGTCCTCGCGGTCAAGATCATTCCCGAGCTGACGAGCGCGCAGGAGCCCGCGCTCGATCATGACTCGTCGACCAACGCGCTCATCCGCAGATACCGCGCGCTCAAGGCTCGCTGACCCGTGCTGACCACAGGGTGCTGACAACGATGGAGGACTGATCGGCCATGCCAACTGACTCGCCGATGCAACTGGGGATGATCGGACTCGGCCGGATGGGCGCGAACCTGAGCCGCCGGCTGATGCGCGACGGCCACCGGGTGGTGGCCTACGACCGGAACCCGGACGTGGTCAAGTCACTGGCCGGCGAGGGGGCGGCCGGGGCGGAGAGCCTGGCCGACTTCGTGGCCAAGCTGGACAAGCCGCGGGCCATGTGGATCATGGTGCCGGCCGGCGTGGTGGAGTCCACGCTCGAGCAGTTGCGGCCGCTGCTGGAAGCCGACGACATCGTGATCGACGGCGGGAACTCCTACTACCGGGACGACCTCACCCGCGCCGCCGACCTCAAGCGGGACGGCATCCACTACATCGACGTCGGCACCAGCGGCGGGGTCTGGGGCCTGGACCGCGGCTACTGCCTGATGATCGGCGGCGAGGACGAGCCGGTGCGGCGGCTGAACCCGATCTTCCTCACCATCGCGCCGGGCCGGGGCATGGCCGAGCCGACCCCGGGCCTGGCCAAGGGCGGCACCGCCGAACAGGGCTACCTGCACTGCGGGCCGAACGGCGCCGGGCACTTCGTCAAGATGGTGCACAACGGGGTCGAGTACGGCATGATGGCCGCGATCGCCGAGGGCCTGTCGATCATCAAGAGCGCCGACGTGGGCCTGCACATGGACGAGATCGACGCGGAGACCACGCCGCTGCGCAACCCCGAGGCCTACCAGTACACGATCGACCCGGGCGAGGTCGCCGAGGTCTGGCGGCGCGGCTCGGTGGTGAGCTCCTGGCTGATGGACCTGACCGCGGCCGCCTTCGCCAAGTCGCCCGACCTGTCCGACTTCAGCGGCCGGGTGTCCGATTCCGGCGAGGGCCGGTGGACGGTGCTGGCCGCGGTGGACGAGGGCGTGCCCGCCTCGGTCATCGCCGCCTCGCTGTACGAGCGGTTCGAGTCCAGGGACCTGGGCGCGTTCACCGGGAAGATCCTGTCGGCCATGCGCTCGGAGTTCGGCGGGCATGCGGAGAAGAAGGCCTGAGGCTCCGCCGATGAGCAGGAACAGCTCCCCGAAACCGGACAACCACGTCATCGTGCTGTTCGGCGCCACCGGCGACCTGGCCAAGCGCAAGCTCCTGCCCGGTTTTTTCCACCTGCACGCGGCCGGGCTGCTGCCGAAGGAATACCGGATCATCGGCACCGCGCCGCCGCAGTACGCGCTCACCGACGAGCAGTTCAGGGAGCACGCCGAGGAGGCGTGCGAAGACTTCTGCATCACCAAGCCCACCGACCCGTCCTGGCCGTCGTTCGCGGCACGCCTGTCCTTCGGGGCGGCCGAGCCGGATAACCCGACCGCCCTGGTGGAAGCGGTTCACCGGGCGGAGAAGGAGATCGGCGGGACCGTTCGGCGCCTCTATCATCTGGCTGTACCACCCGCGGCGTTCACCTCTGTCGTGCGCATGCTGGGCGCGACCGGCCTGGCCACCGGCGCCCGGGTCATCGTCGAGAAGCCGTTCGGCACCGACCTGGCCTCGGCCCGCGCGCTGAACAACGCGGTGCACGAGGTCTTCGACGAGTCGCAGGTGTTCCGCATCGACCACTTCCTCGGCAAGGAATCGGTCGACAACATCCTGGCGTTCCGCTTCGCGAACGGCCTGTACGAGCCGATCTGGAACCGCCAGCACATCCGCTACGTGGAGATCGACGTACCGGAAACGCTGACGATCAAGGGGCGGGGAGCGTTCTACGACGCGACCGGCGCCTACCGGGACATGGTCGTCACCCACCTGTTCCAGGTCCTGGCGTTCGTGGCCATGGAGTCGCCGGTGTCGCTGTCGGCCAAGCACCTGCGGGACGAGAAGGAGAAGGTGTTCGAAGCGGTCAGGCCGATCGACGTCCGGCACGTGGTGCGCGGCCAGTACGACGGGTACCGGTCCGAGCCTGGCGTGGCGGCCGACTCGCAGACCGAGACGATGGTCGCGGTGCGGGCCGAAGTGGACAACTGGCGCTGGCACGGGGTGCCGTTCTTCCTCCGTTCGGGCAAGGCCATGGGCGTCTCACGCCAGATCATCGTGCTCGGCTTCCAGCCGCCGCCGATGCGCATGTTCCCCGCGCACCGCAAGGACACCCCGTACGGCCGGCAGAACGAGATCGTCATCGATTTCGCCGACCCCGGCGCCATCAAGGTCTACTTCCTGACCAAGGTCCCCGGAGCGCAGCTGACCCTGGGCAACGCCGAGATGGCGTTCTACTACAAGGACTCGTTCGCCGCGTCGCACATGCTCGAGGGATACGAGCACCTGACCTTGATGGCCATGGTCGGCGACCCGTCGCTGTTCACCCGGTCCGACGGGATCGAGCGGCTGTGGGAGATCTCCACGCCGCTGCTGGACAACCCGCCGCCGGTCGAGCCGTATCCCGTCGGGTCGTACGGCCCGGAGTCGATGAAGCGGCTGATCGCCCCGTACCACTGGCACCTGCCCCACGTCTGACAATGGGGGCATGGCCCTGGTCGCGTTCGTGGTCAACCGGACGCTGCTCCGCGATCCGCGGCGGTTCCTGCTGCGCTGCCGGGCCGCGGCGACCGATCGCGGCTGGGAACCGTGGTTCGGGCCGGCCGGCGCGGTGCACGACAGCCTGGCCCTGACCCGCCGCGCGGTGGCCGCGGGGGCGAGCCTGGTGTTCGCGGCGGGAGGCGACGGCACGGTCCGGGCCTGCGCCGAGGCGCTGGCCGGCACCGGCGTGCCGCTGGCCATCGTGCCCCTGGGCACCGCGAACCTGACCGCGCGGGCGCTGGGCGTGCCGTCCCAGGGCGGCCGCGCGGTGGAGGCCGGCTTCGGCGGGCGGGACCACGCGATCGACCTGGGCCACTTGACGTTGGTGGAAGGCGCGGCCGGGACCTGGTTCGCCGCCATGGCGGGCATCGGCCTGGACGCCGCCGTGGTGGCGGGGGCGGGCGAGCGGCTCAAGCGGCGGCTCGGCTGGGCCGCCTACGCGGCGGCCGGGGTGCGGCGGCTGGCGCTGCCGCCGCGCGAGTTCACCATCCGGCCGGACGGCGCCGAACCGCTGCACCGGCGGGCGCGGTCCGTGGTGGTGGCCAACGCCGGGCTGCTGCCCGGCGGGTTCACCCTGCTGCCCGCGGCCAGGCTCGACGACGGGCTGCTCGACGTCGGCATCCTCGCGCCATCGGGCGGCTGGGACTGGATCCGGCTGGCCGGACGGGTGCTGGCCCAGGACGGGCGCCAGGATCGGGCGCTGGAATGCCTGCAGGCGCGCCGCGTCCAGGTCAGCGCCGATGCCGTTCTGCCGAGGCAGATCGACGGCGAGATCGTCGCGCCCGGCCGGGCGCTTACCGTCTCGTTGTGCCCGGGAACCCTGACCGTTCGGCTGCCGGGATGATCTAGCCGGTGACGCCGGCCTCGCGCAGCCGGGCGGCGTTGCGTTCGTCGAGGGCGGCGTAGGCGCGCACCTCGTCGTCGCAGGGCTCGACGGCGTCCCGGGCGAGCGCGGCCGGGTCGACCTCGGCCCGGTAGACGAACGTGGCGTTGCCCTCCAGGACCGGGTGCCACCGGCCCTGGCGGACGTTGAGCGACACCGTGGCCATGCCGCCCGCGTTGCGCACGGTCACCCGGCGCGCGGGGTCGACCGGGGTGATACGGGAGTAGACGGCGCGGGCCGCGGCCATGCCGGAGCCGCACGAGGCGGTGAGGCCGGCCCCGCGCTCGAACGTCCTGACGAAGACCTCGGCGGGCTCCAGCTGGAGCAATACCGACAGGTTGGCCCCGGCCGGGAACACGTCAGGCCGGGTCGCCACCCGCTCCCCCATCGCGATCAGGTCGGACTCGACGTACTTGTCGACCAGGGCGACCAGGTGGGGGTTCGGGATAGTGACCGCGGTGAACTCAAGCGCGGGGTCGAGCTCGGGCAACCTGGCCTCGGTCAGCGGGTTCCGGCCGGCCACCACGGCGGTTTGCGGGGTGAAGTCGACCGCCGGGTGTTCCAGCCCGATCTGGCGGACGCCCTCACCGGTGGTGGCCGCGCGGCGGACGGTGTATTCGGCCTGGCCGCTGCGGATCACCGCGGCGTCGGCGCCGCGCCGGTCCAGCACCACCCGGCCCAGGCAGCGCATGCCGTTCCCGCAGAACTCGGCGGACGAGCCGTCCGGGTTGAAGAACCAGGCCTCGGGGATCGGCGGCGCGGCGTCGTAGAGGTAGATACCGTCTCCGCCGAACGGCCCGGCCCGGTCGCACAACCGCCGGACGAAAGCCCGCAGACCAGCGTCGGAGGCGAAGTCGCGCGGCGTCATCGCGGCTATGAAGATGTCGTTCTTCGAGCCGTGCGCGTTCAGGATCTCGGCCACGGATGCAGCCTATCCGGCCAGCGTGTGCGCGGCGTCAGGCGCTGAAGGCGTCCTGCCATCCCGAGGCGCGCAGCAGCGCGGGGCCGGCCGGGCCGAACGCCGGATAGGTGGAAAACCGCATGCCCTCGGCGTAGTTCCGCAGCGCCACCCGGGACCGGTCGAGCATGTTGGTAGGCAGGTTCCCGACACCGAACCAGCGCGCGTCGGCCGAGGTGTACTCGCCCTGCCAGCCGGACACGGTGAGGAAGAAGGCGATCCGCCCGCTGCCGGACACGTCGTGCATGACGTGCGCGAGCGATACGTTCTCGGCCTGGATGGCGATGCCGGCCTCGGCCGCGGCGACCCGGATCGCCGTCTCGACGATCGTCTCCCGGTCGGCCAGCTCGCCGGTCGGGGGCTCGTACGCACCGTCCCCGTAACCCGTATTGGCCCGTTCCCGCAACAGGATGCGTCCGTTCCTCATCAGCAGGAGGATGACATCCACGACGACCCTGCGGCGATGCTGAACCTCCGCAGCAATCGCGGTGTCGCCGGCTCTGCTCATAGTGACCGCCTTGCCGCGCGCCCCAAACCCACCCCTACCTGGGCCCCTGCCCGGCGTCTCTCGGTTCTGTACGCACTGCCCAGGAACAAGCACGGTACCTCCGCGGGTCTGTGGATCACCATGTGCACAAGGCCGGCCAACCTGTGGACGAAGCGGGGAAGATGATCTACGAGCTGTGGATACGATTGACGGACTCGCCTTAGCAGGGCGGTAGCCGGGGGCTGTGGAAAACCGGGTAACCATGTGGACGAGGGCGACCGAGAATAGCTGAAAAACCGCCGACGGTAACGTTCTGCCTGTTACTCGCCGTAACTACCGAAGAAGGACATCGACCCACTTGGGGGCGGGCCTCAGGGGCGGGAGCGGGCTTCCCAGCGGGCGACGGCCTCGACGGCCTGGCCGCGGTGTCGTGCCATCAAGTCGATGATCCCGTCCACATCACGCGCCTCGAACAGGTCCATCATCTGCTCGTGGTCATGGCGCGCTTCGTCGATATCTACAAGGCCCGTAAAAGTATAAGGAGCGGCAACATCCCACAGATAGGCGAGGAAGCGCATCAGCCGGTCGCTTCCGGCCCGGCGGAAGGCGATGAAATGGAACTGGCGATTAAGGTTCAGGTATTCACGGCGCTGCCCGGGTCCGGTCAGCTTCCGCATCTGGCCGCACAGCCTGCTCATTTCCTCGATATCGTCACCCGTGAGCTTGGGGATGGCCATGATGAATGCCTCCCGCTCGAGTATCTCCCGCCAGTGGTAAATATCGGCCAGGTCATCCGACGACAGGACCCGGACGAAGAAGCCGACCCGCGGCCTGTGCTCGAGATATCCGGACGCGGCCAGAGAGGTGAGCGCCTCGCGCACCGGTATGTGAGATACGCCCAGATCAGCCGCGACCGCGCTGGGTGATAGCTTCGCCCCGGGTTTTAGCTCCCCCGAAACAACCGCCTGTTTGATTCGTTTCTCGATGTAGGACAGCAGGGCCTCAGGCTGATCCTGACGGCGCTCGTGAGAGACCGGCACGGGTACCTGCACCTCCCCAAGGACCGCGAATATATTATAGCCAGCAGACCCCGCCTGATTCGAATGCAGCCGACTGCTGGGAGTGTATGCGCCGTACTGCCGGGGCGGCAGCATGACCGCGTAAATGCAGCGGAGTTTAAGTGAATTGACCCGTTCAATGTGACACGGGTAATGGCGGCAGCGCCGCATACAGCCGGATTGGCTATTGGGAGACCCGGCGGCGCAGCGACCAGAGCTGAGCGCCCCGCTCCACCTCGAGGGCGGCCGCCCACGGCAGCCGCGGCGGGCCCAGCTCGGTGTGCAGGCTGGCCGTGGCCTTCCTGGCCAGCTGCGGGTCGCGGGCCGCGCGCCGGGCGAGTTCGGCGGCCCGCTCCTCGACCTGCTCCGACGGCAGGGCCTCCCAGGCCAGGCCGAGCTGCGCGGCCCGCAGGCCGGAGATCTCCTCGCCGAAGATCCCGGCCGCGGCCGCGGCCTCCGGGCCCGCGCGCCCGGCCAGCAGCCCGAAGTGCCCGCCGCCGGGATGCAGCCCGATTCGCAGGAAGCCGCTGATCAACCGGGCGTTCTCGGCCACGATTCGCAGGTCGGTGGCGAGCATCAGGTTGATCCCGGCCCCGACCGCGGCGCCGCGGACCGCAGCAATGGTCGGCATCTCCAGCTGGCCGACCCTGGTGAAGGCGCGGTAGATGCCGCCCAGGGCGGCGTACCGGTTCTCCTCCGCCGGGTCCCGGCCGACCTCATCCAGGTGGCCGCGCTCGGCCCCGGAGCAGAAGGTGCCGCCGGCGCCCTTGATGACGGCGGCGCCGACCTGCTGGTCGCGGTCGGCCTCGTCGCAGGCCGCGACGAACTGCCCGGCCAGCTCGTTGTTCAGGGCGTTCCTGGTCGCGGGGGCGTTCAGGGTGATGAACGCGACGCCGTCGGTGATCTCCAGGTCAATCATGGGCTGGCTCCTCGGCTGGGTAGCGATGGGCGGCCTGACTCAGGCGTTCGGCGAGCACGGCGCAGCGATCGCGGAGCCCGGCGGGCTCCAGCGGGGTGAACGGGATGTCCAGCCGGGCCAGGTGCAGAGCGATCATGTCGAGGGAGTCCGAGCCCGTGGTGAGCAGGCACTGCCCTTCGCCGATCGCCTCGACCACCGCGACCGTGGACGGCACCATGGCCGCGACCACGTCGGCCGGCGCGTCCAGCAGCACCCGGGCCCGCCAGCGGTACGGGCCGGAGGAGAGGCCCTCGCTGACGAACCTGGCCGCGTCGGGAGGGTCGGCCGGATGGGACCGGGCGCCGGTCGGCCGGATGTCCTCCATCCGGTCCAGCCGGAAGCTGCGCCACTCGCCCTTGTCCAGGTCGTGCGCCACCAGGTACCAGCGCCGGCCGGTGTAGACCAGGCGGTACGGCTCGACGTGACGGCGGCTGTCCTGCCCGGAGCCGTTCCGGTAGCGGAACCGCAGCCGCTCGGACTGCTGGCACGTCAGGGCGACGAGCGCGAGGTCGTTCGGTTCGATCGATGGCTCGGCCGGGACCAGGGGCACGGTCGCGACGGTGAGGGCCTCCACCCGGCGGCGCAGCCGCGGCGGCAGGACCTGGTCGATGGCGGCCGCGGCGCGGGCGGCCGCCTCCTGGCTGCCGCGCAGCGCCGGGTCGGCCGCGGCCGCCCGCAGGCCGAGCGCGACCGCCACGGCGGAATCCTCGTCCAGCAGCAGGGGCGGCAGCCGGGTGCCGCCCGGGCCGAGCGCGTAGCCGCCCCGGCGGCCGGGGGTCGCGTGCACCGGGTAGCCCAGTTCCCTGAGCCGGTCGATGTCGCGCCGGACGGTACGCGTGGTGACGCCCAGCCGGGCGGCCAGCTCGTCACCGCGCCAGCTCGGCCTGGCCGTCAGCAGCGGCAGCAGGCGGAGGAGCCGCCCGGCGGTATCGGTCACCCGCCCATCATGCCGTGCCTTTGCGGACCGGTTCTGTCCTGGATCCTGCCTAGGGTGGGGCACATGACCGACGTTGACTGGAACTTCCAGCTCGTACAGCAGCTGGACTGGCACTGGCGCGAGCAGCTGCGGCCGCGGCTGAACGGGCTGACCGACGAGGAGTACCGCTGGGAGCCCGTGCCCGGCGCGTGGAACGTGCGGCCGCGCGGGACGGGGACGGCGCCGGTCGCGGTGGGTGGCGGCGAGTTCACCATGGACTATGCCATGCCGGAGCCCGACCCGCCGCCGGTGACCACGATCGCCTGGCGGCTCGGGCACATCGTCGTCGGGGTCCTCGGCATGCGGGTGGCCTCGCACTTCGGCGGCCCGCCGGACGACTACGCCACGCACCGCTACCCTGGCGACGCCGCGACCGCGCTGGCCCAGCTCGACGCGGCCTACGCCGGGTGGATCGGCGGCGTGCGCGGGCTCGCGCCCGGCGAGATGGCCCGGGCGATCGGCCCGGCCGAGGGCCCGTGGGCCGACCGTCCCATGGCCGAGCTCGTGCTGCACATCAACCGGGAGATGCTGCACCACGGCGCCGAAATCGCGCTGCTGCGCGACCTGTACCAATGGCACTTCGACGGCAAGGGAGCCTGACCGTGTACTTCAAGATCCAGGTGGTCATCGACGCCGCCGAGCCGGCCAAGCTGGCCGAATTCTGGGCCCTGGCGCTGGACTACGTGCTCGAGCCGCCGCCGCACGGCTTCGAGACCTGGGAGGATTTCGGCCGGTCCATCGGGATGCCGGAGGAGAAGTTCGGCGACCAGGCGGCCGTCATCGACCCGGCCGACGAGGGGCCCCGGTTGTTTTTCCAGCGCGTGCCCGAGCGGAAGACCTCTGGTGCTAAGAATCGCGTCCACCTCGACGTCCGGGTGGGCGACCGCGAGGTGCAGGGCGAGGAACGCAAGCAGCTGATGTCGGAGAAGGTGGAACAACTCGTGGAGGCGGGAGCCAGCGTCGCCTGGGTGAACGAAAACGTGGGGGGCCATTCGATCGTGCTGCGCGACCCCGAGGGCAACGAGTTCTGCGTGGCCTGACCGGGTGCCGCGAGCGCGAAATCGGGCATTTCCGCCCGGCCCATGAGCCGCGGCCGGACGGCATGTTCCAGAAAACCGTTCTCAGGTCACGTCGGCACCACCAGCATCACTGTCCGGGCGTGCCGGGCCAGCCTGGAACGCCATGAAACCCCGGATCCATGGCGTTCTGACGCCGTGAAAGCCCGGATCCAGTGCGTCCGGCGGGCGACGGGAAGCCCGGATCCAGTGCGTCCGGCGGCGGCGGGAAATGCGGGAGCTGGGCTTTGGTATGGGTGTGACGCATTGGCATGCCGGGCGGAATTGCGCTGGGGATTTCGTGCGCAGACCGCAATGCTGTGCGGATCGCGAGGGCTATCTCAGGTTGATTACGGAGGGATGCCGGCCGATGGGCGGGCCGGGATGAGGAGAGGCGGCATAGCCGGCTTCGCAACGCAGCGGGGCAGGTCGGGGCGGGATCCCGGTGCGCCGGGGCCCGGCTCCATTGATCGCCGCATAACGGCTTTCCCCAACTTTTCTCAACATATGGTCTAGCCCGGGCAACACTACTAGCATTCCCTTATACCGGACTGTGGTGCACGTGCAGAACGGTGCCCGTCGCCAGCTCCGGGCACTCAGCGTCTCCCGGCGCCGACGGACGGATCGCGTTCGTCGCGGGTGGCCATGACTGCGGGGAAGCGGCGGCCTGCCGGAACTTCAGAAGCGGCCGCGTCAGGATGGAAGATCCTGACCGCCGGGGCAACGCGGGAGAGGCTGTCGACGTGGTTGGGGAGCGGACCGGTCCGCGTTCTCCGGTCAAGTTGTCCGGGGCCATCCCGCCGCTCGCCGAATCGTTCCATCAGCGCCCGGAAACCGGGCTGGATCTGCGGGCGGGCCTGTACCCGGGCGACACCGTGGTGCTGACCCACGGCGAAGACACCGCCGCCACGCCCGCAGCCCAGGGCGGCACGGGCAAGACCCAGATCGCGGTGGCGTTCAGCCACGCGCTGTGGGGCGGCCGCGCGGTCGACGCGCTGGTCTGGGTACCGGCGACCAGCCGGGAGGCGATCGTCACCGGCTTCGCGCGGGCGGCCAGGACAGTCGGCGCGGCCGATCAGGCGCTGCCCGCCGAGGCCGCCGCGGGCCGCTTCACCGGCTGGCTGGCGCACACCAGGCGCCCGTGGGCGCTGATCCTCGACGATCTGGCCAGCCTGGCTGACCTGGAAGACCTCTGGCCATCGGGCCTGGCCGGGCAGGTCGTCATCACCACCGGCCTGCCCGCGGCCATCTTCCCGGCCGGACCGCGGATCGCGCCGGTCGGCGGGTTCAGCCGCCGTGAGGTGCTGGCGTACCTGAGCGCCCGGCTCACCGACTTTCCCGACCAGCGAGCCGAGGCCCTCGAGCTGGGCGCGGACCTGGACGGGCTGCCGCTCGCGCTGGCCCAGGCCGCCGCCGTGATGACCCTGAACCGGCTGAGCTGCCGGGAGTACCGGGGCCGGCTCGGCGAGCGGCGCCAGCACATGTCCGCGATCTGGGTGGACGGCGTCTCCCCCGCCGTGCTGGCCACCTGGTCGCTGGCGGCGGAAAGCGCGCACGAGCTGCCGCCCGCGGGCGTGGCCTGGCCGGCGCTCGCGCTGGCCGCCATGCTCGACTCGCACGGTATCCCCGGCGCGGTGCTAACCAGCCCGGCCGGATGCAGCTACGTGGCTGGCCGGCCCAGCACCGCGGACCTCGCGGACCAGACCCTGGTCCGTGCGGCCATGACCAACCTGGCCCGGGCCGGCCTGGTCAGCATCGACCCGGGCAGCAAGGCCCGGACGGTGCGGATGCATCCGAGCGTCCAGACCGCGGTGCGCGCCTACCTGCCGCCCGCGGACTTCGAGCAGGCCGTGCTGGCCGCGGCGGAGGCCCTGCTGCAGGCCTGGCCGGAGGCGGACGAGAGCCAGGTCCCGCACGTTCAGGCCCCGCTCGTTCAAGCATTGCGGGACTGCGCCGCCGTCCTGCAGTCGGCCGACAGCGCGGCGCCGCACCCGGCCGCGGGCGGTGCATTCCAGGGCGCGCAGCCGCAGCAGAGCGTGCTGTGGAAGCCGGAAGCCCATCCGGTCCTGTTCCGCAGCGGGCTGAGCCTGGAGGCCGACGGACTGGCTGAATCCGCCATCGCGTACTGGCAGGGAATGCTCGTCACCAGCGCCGGGCTGCTCGGCAACGGCCACGTCAACGCGGTGACGGCCCGGGACCGGCTCGCGGCCGCCTACGAGTCGGCCGGGCGGTTTGGCGACGCGATCTCGGTGTACTCCACCGCGCTGGCCGATCGCGAGCGCAACCAGGGACCCGAGCACCCGGACACGCTCACCGCACGCGGGAACCTCGCCCGCGCCTACTCGGGCGCCGGCCGGCCGGCCGAGGCGGTGGTGCTGTACGAGCAGGTGGTGGCGACGGCCGGCCGACAGCTCGGCCCGGGAGATCCGGTCACCCTGGCCGCGCGGGCTCACCTGGCGGGCGCGTACCAGGCGGCGGCCCGGGGCAAGGAGGCGCTGACCGCATACCAGATGCTGCTGGCCGACGCCGAGCGGCGGCACGGGGCGCGGCACCAGGACACGCTGGCCATCCGGGAGAGCCTGGCTGCCGCCTTCCTGGCCAACGGGCAATCCAAGGAGGCCATCGAGCACTACAAGCGGTTCGCGGCGGACACCGAGGCGGCGGCCGGCCGCGATCATCCGGACACTATCGCGGCGCGCGCCAGCCTGGCCTCGGCCTACCGCCGGGGCGGCAAGCCGAAGGACGCCATCACGCTCTACCAGCGGGTGCTGGCCGATCACGAGCGGATCGCCGGCCCCGACCACCCGGACACGATCACGGCCCGGGCCGACCTGGCCTTCGCCTACCGCAGTGCCGGACAGTTGCGGGAGGCGATCGCTGCCTATGAGCGCACGCTGGCCGACCGGGAGCGCGTAAACGGACGGGACCACGCGGACACGAGGTCCACACGGGCTCACCTGGCCGCGGCCTACCAGCGGGCTGGGCGGCTCGGCGACGCCATCTACCATTTCGAGCAGGCGCTGGCCGACAGCGAGCAGATGCTCGGGCCCGGTGACCTGGAGACCCTGACCGCCCGGTCCAGCCTGGCCGCGGCGCACTTCGCGGCCGGGCGGCGGGCCGAGGTGATCCCGCTGCTGCAGCGGACGCTGGCCGACAGCGAGCGCTACCTCGGCCCCGATCACCCGCTGACCGCAGCGGCTCGCGACAACCTGGAGGCGGCCTCACGGAACTGAATCGAATGCACCAGATCCGGCCAAAACCGGATGCAGGCGCCCAGGGCGAATTAGAATCGCAACACGGCCCTAGACACGGAGAGTGTGCAGGTAGTCACAATATAGTATCGAACGGTCGCAATATGTGACTTATCACGACATATAGCCATCAAGCAGAGAACTGATTATCATGCCATCTACATCGGTCTGCACGGCCGCCGTGGCTCTGTGACCTGGCTTATTTCCGATTCAACTAAGTCGTAAGCGAGGGGGCGAGGAAGGCTGTCCACCATGGTCACGCAGCAAGCGGGAACCGTAACCAGTTCGGGATCTGGGGTGCTGCTGTCCGGGACCGTGCCACCGCTCGCCGATGCTTACTACCCGCGCGAGCAGAGCGGCCCCAACCTGGCCAGCACCATGCGCCCGGGGCAAACCGTGGTGCTGGTCCACGGCGAGGAGAGCGGGCAGGATTCACGTGTCCCGGCCGCTCAGGGCGGCACGGGCAAGACCCAGCTGGCGGTGGAGTTCACCCACGCGATGTGGAACACCCGGACGGTGGAGATCCTGATCTGGGTCAACGCCGCCAGCCGGGAATCGGTCATCACCGGCTTCGCCCAGGCGGCCAACACGGTCGACGCCAGCCAGCCGACCGAGGGCGCCGAGACCGCCGCGGCCAGGTTCGTCTCCTGGCTGGCCCATACCAGGCGGCCATGGGCTCTGGTCATCGACGACCTGGCCGAGCTGAGCGACCTCGAGGATCTGTGGCCGTCCGGCGCGTCCGGCCGGGTCCTGATCACCACCAGGCTGCCGGCCAGCGCGTTCGAGGACGCCGTGGCTGAGGGCGGGCCGGCTCAGGGCAGCACGGCCGAGGGGATGAACCTGCGGGTCGTCCCGGTGCCCGGGCTGAACCGGCGCGAGGCCCTGGACTACGTCACCTCCCGGCTCTCCGACTATCCCGACCAGCGGATCGAGGCGCTGGACCTGGGCGAGGACCTAGACGGGCTGCCGCTCGCGCTAGCCCAGGCCACGGCGGCGATGAGCGCCCGCAGGCAGGGCTGCCGGGAGTACCGCGCGCTGCTGGCCGAGCGGATCGGTCACATGCCCGCCGTGCCGGGGGCCTCGGCCGCGGTGCTAGCTACCTGGTCCATTGCCGCGGAGTGCGCGCACGAGCTGCCGCCGACCGGGCTGGCCTGGCCCGCCCTGGTGCTGGCCGCGATGCTCGATCACCACGGCGTGCCCGGCGCCGTGCTGACCAGCCCGGCCTCCTGCGGCTACATCGCCGGACGGCCGAGCACCGCCAACGCGGCCGACCAGAACATGGTGCGCGCGGCCATCAACAACCTGGCCCAGGCCGGCCTGGTCACGATCGACCCGGTCAGCCCGGTGCGCACCGTGCAGATGCACGCCAGCGTGCAGGCCGCGGTGCGGGCTTACCTGCCGACCGCCGACCTGGAGCAGGTGGTGCTGGCCGCCGCGGACGCGCTGCTGGAAACCTGGCCGGACGGCGACGACGCGGGCACGGGCACGGGCACGACGGCGCAGGGCCCCTTCCAGCAAGCACAGCTCGAGCAGGCCCTGCGCGACTGCGCCGCGACGCTCCGGGCGTCCGACGGGGGCCTGCTGTGGAAGCCCGAGGCGCACCCGCTGCTGTTCCGCGCCGGACTGTCACTGGAGCACAGCAGGCTGTCCGAGGCGGCCATCACGTACTGGAAGTCCATGGTGGCCACCAGCACCCGGCTGCTCGGCCCCGCTCACGCGAACGCCGTGGTGGCCAGGGACCGGCTGGCCGCGGCCTACGAGGCCGCCGGGAAGTCCGCCGACGCCATCGCGGTGTTCCAGACGGCGCTGGCCGAACGGGAGCAGCACCAGGGCGCCGAGCACCCCGAGACCATCGCGGCCCGGGCGCACCTGGCCCACGCCTACCAGTCGGCCGGACGGCCCGCCGACGCGATCGACCTGTACGAGCGAACCGTGGCCGATTCCGCGCGGCTGCTCGGCGCGGCCCACCCGGTCACCCTGGGCGCCCGGGCCAGCCTGGCCGAGACGTACCAGGCGTCCGGAGAGCCGCGGGAGGCGATCGCGGCCTACGAGGCGCTGCTCGCCGACGCCGAGCACCACCTCGGCGTCGGGCACCCCACCACGCTGGGCGCCCGGGCCAGCCTCGGTGCCGCCTACGCGGCCAGCGGGCGGGCCAAGGACGCGATCGGGCAGTTCCAGCGGGCCCTGTCCGACCAGGAGCGGATGCGCGGGCCGGACCACCCGGACACCATCGCGGCCCGGGCCAGCCTGGCCTCGGCCTACCGCTCGGCCGGGAAGCAGAAGGAAGCCATCGCGCAGTACGACCGGGTGCTGGCCGACCGCGAGCGGATCTCGGGCGCGGACCACCCGGACACCATCGCGGCCCGGGCCAACCTGGCCTACGCCCACCGCAGCGCGGGACGGCTGCGCGAGGCCGTGCCGCTCTACGAGCGCACCCTCGCCGACCGGGTGCGGGTCCAGGGCGCCGATCACCGCGACACCCTCACGGCGCGTTCCAACCTGGCCGCCTGCTACCAGCAGGCCCGCCGGCTGACCGACGCCATCCCGCAGTACGAGAAGGCGCTGGCCGACAGCGAGCGGATGCTCGGGCCCGGCGATATGGAGACGCTGACCACCCGGTGCAACCTGGCGTCCGCCTACTACACGGCCGGGCGGCTCACCGACGTCGTCGCGGTCTTGCAGCGGGCTCTCACCGACTGCGAGCGTTACCTGGGACCTGATCATCAGATGACCGATACCGTGCGCGCGAACCTCGAGGCGGCCACCCAGGTCTGACGGCGCAGGAAAGAGGGTACGAGGGCCGCAAGAAGCCTGGAGGCATCATGGCATCGCATGGGTACGACTTCGTCATCGTCGGCGGCGGGTCGGCGGGCAGCGCCCTGGCGAACCGGCTGTCCGCCGACCCGGGCTCCCGGGTGCTGGTGCTCGAGGCCGGCCGGCCGGACTACATCTGGGATCCGTTCATCCACATGCCCGCCGCGCTCACGATCCCGATCGGCAACCGGTTCTACGACTGGAAGTACGAGAGCGAGCCGGAGCCGCACATGAACGGGCGGCGTGTCTACCACGCCCGCGGCAAGGTCCTCGGCGGGTCGAGCAGCATCAACGGGATGATCTTCCAGCGCGGCAACCCGCTGGACTACGAGCGCTGGGCGGCCGACGAGGGCATGGCCGACTGGGACTTCGCGCACTGCCTGCCCTACTTCAAGCGGATGGAGAACTGCCTGGCGGCCGCCCCGGACGACCCGTTCCGCGGGCACACCGGGCCGCTGGTGCTCGAGCGGGGCCCGGCCACCAACCCGCTGTTCGGCGCGTTCTTCTCCGCCGTGCAGCAGGCCGGCTACGAGCTGACCGACGACGTGAACGGCTACCGGCAGGAGGGCTTCGCCCCGTTCGACCGGAACGTCCACCGCGGGCGGCGGCTGTCGGCCGCGCGGGCCTACCTCTATCCGGTGATGAGCCGGCCGAACCTCACCGTCGCCACCCGGGCCTTCGTGACCAAAATCATCTTCGACGGGACCCGCGCCGTCGGCGTCGAGTTCCGGCACGAGGGCAAGACCAAGCGGGTCAGGTCCGGCGAGCTCATCCTGTCCGGCGGGGCGATCAACTCCCCGCAGCTGCTCCAGCTGTCCGGTGTCGGCGCCGCCGCGGACCTGTCCGCGCTCGGCATCGACGTGGTCGCCGACCTGCCCGGCGTGGGCGAGAACCTGCAGGACCACCTGGAGGTGTACGTCCAGTACGGCTCGAAGCTGCCGGTCTCGGTCGCGCCCGCGCTGAAGTGGCGCAACCGTCCCGTGGTCGGCGCGAAGTGGCTGTTCGGGCGGACCGGCCCCGGAGCTACCAACCACTTCGAGGGGGGCGGCTTCGCCCGCAGCAACGACGACGTGATCTACCCGAACCTGATGTTCCACTTCCTGCCCATCGCGATCCGCTACGACGGCTCGCAGCCCGCGGGCGGGCACGGGTACCAGGTGCACATCGGGCCGATGTACTCGGATTCCCGCGGCACCTGCAAGATCGTCTCGACCGATCCGGCGGTGCACCCGGCGCTGCGGTTCAACTACCTGTCCACACCGACCGACCAGCGGGAGTGGGTGGAGGCGATCGGTATCGCCAGGAAGATCCTGACCCAGCCGGCCTTCGACGACTTCAACGCGGGCGAGCTGTCACCCGGACCCTCGGTGCAGACCGACGAGGAGATCCTGGCCTGGGTGGCCAGGGACGCCGAGACCGCGCTCCACCCGTCCTGCACGGCCAAGATGGGCACCGGGCCGATGGCGGTGACCGATCCGGCGAGCATGCGGGTGCACGGACTGCAGGGCCTGCGGGTCGTCGACGCCTCGGTCATGCCCTACGTCACCAACGGCAACATTTACGCTCCGGTGATGATGACCGCCGAAAAGGCGGCCGACCTGATTCTGGGCAATACGCTGCTGCCACCCGAGCCGGTCGCGTTCTTCCGCCGGGACCGCGATCCGGTACGGACCGGCGAGAACCAGGGCCGTTCGGATGGCTAAATGGCCGACCCCACAACGTGGGATTATTCTGGCGAAAACTAGACAGACCGGCTATCCGTCACCATGATCGAACTGGCACGGGTAAGACGAGGAGCGACCTGGGATGACCACACCGAACGGGCCTGGCTTCGGGGACAGCGCCGCAAGCGACCCGCTGCCCGAGGCAACCATGCTGGTGCGGGGCGCGGCCGAGGCGGGCCAGCAGCTCAAGATCCTCGGCGGCCTCGGGGTCCGGGTGCTATGTCCGGACTTCCCGCCCCGGCTGCGCGCCGGGCAGGATATCGACCTGGCCTGCCTGGGCAAGGGCCGGCGTAAGGTCGCTGACTACCTGGAGAGCGCGGGCTGCGAGCCGGACAAGCGGTTCAACAACCTGAACGGGGACCGGCAGATGTACTTCAACGCCCCGTCCGGGCGGCCGATCGACGTCATGGTGGACCGGCTGTCGATGTGCCACACGCTGGACTTCAAGTCCTCGTTCGGCTCCTCCTCGATCACCCTCGACCCCGCTGACCTGCTGCTGTCCAAGCTGCAGATCGTCGAGCTCAACGCCAAGGACGCGCACGACATCTTCCACCTGCTGTCCGGCCTGCGGGTGGGCCGGGACTCCGCCCGTCCGTCCATCGACCCCGACCGGTTCGGGTCGGTCCTCGCCGCCGACTGGGGCTGGTGGCGGACGGTGACGCGCAACCTGGCCAAGCTGCCCGACCTGCTCTCGTCCCAGCCCGGCCTGGCCCCGCCGTATCCGAGGTTCGACGCCCTGACCCAGGCCAAGCAGTTGCAGGAGGTCGCCGAGACGGTACCGAAAGGCCTGAAGTGGAAGACTAGGGCCAGGGTCGGCGACCGGGTCCGCTGGTACGAACTACCCGAAGAAGTGGATCACTGATCTCTCGTCCCGTGGGTCAGTGAATGTTTGAGAAAGGCACTTGAGGCCGCGATGAAAGTCTTCTTCGCCACGGACATCCATGGCTCCGAGATCTGCTGGCGGAAATTCCTCAACGCCGCTGCCTTCTACAAGGCCGACATGGTGATACTCGGCGGCGACGTGACCGGTAAGGTCCTCGTGCCGATCCTGGCCATGCCCGGCTACTGGGAAGTGTCGTTCGGCGGCCAGCGGATGCGGCTGGAAACCAAGACCGAGCTCGACGAGATCCAGCGCAAGATCCGCGACCGGGGCTCCTACCCCTCGGTGATGGCCCCCGAGGAACTCGACGCGCTGAGCGAGGAGGACGGCTCGGTCGACCGCCGGTTCACCCTGGAGATGACCCGCGGCCTGGACCGGTGGCTGGACATGGCCGACGGCAAGCTGCGCGGCGGCGACATCCCGTGCATCCTCAACGGCGGGAACGACGACATCTGGGAGATCGACGACATCATCGAGCAGTCCCCGTGCGTCAGCTTCGCCGAGAGCAAGGTGCTCGACATCGGCGGCTTCTACCTGGCCTCGATGGGCTGGACCAACCCGACGCCGTGGAACACCTTCCGCGAGGCGCCCGAGGATGTGCTGGCCACCAAGATCGACGCGGTCGTGTCGCAGATCCCGGACATGGGCCGGGCGGTGTTCAACTTCCACGCCCCGCCCTACGGCACCGGCCTGGACGAGGCGCCCGCCCTGGACGAGAACATGCGGCCGACGCACGGCGGCGCGGTCATGAAACCGGTCGGCTCCAAGGCGGTCAGGGAAGCCATCCTCAAGTACGAGCCGATGCTGTCCGTGCACGGGCACATCCACGAGAGCCGCGGCACGGCCAAGCTCGGCCGGACCCTGTCCATGAACCCCGGCAGTTCCTACACCGACGGCGTACTGCAGGGCGCGGTGCTCGACCTGAACGAGAAGAAGGGGAAAGTCAACAGATACCTACTCGTGAACGGCTGAGGCTTCCCGGCCGGCTCTCACTAACTGAGACTTGAGCTGGCTAGCCATTGGGAATAGCAGAGCGTAAAGCCTCAACTTCATAAACGGCCGTGCCGGAAAGCGCCAAAGGCCTATATTGACGCCTGATGAACGCTGACAAACCAGATGTAGCCTTCTTATCCCGCCTAAACGGGCATTACTGGACAAATCAGGATAACCGGAGGAATGCATATGACGGCAGGAGCACTGGGGGAAGAGAGACCCACCCTCTTCCTCCGCAAGGCGACCGGCCTGGTCCGCGGGTGGTCCGTCCGGGACTCGCTGATCTACGCGTGCCTGGCGACCAACTTCGTGACGCTCGGAATCTACGAGTTCACTTTCGCCGGGCCCGCGTTCCCGAAGGGCCAGTTCATAACGGCGACGATCATCGGGGGAATCTGGGTTACGTTCCTGGTGATCGCCTATTCCGGGCTCGTCGTCACGATCCCGCGCGCGGGTGGCGATTACGTCTGGCAGACGAGGATCCTCGGCAGCGGCATCGGCTTCGTGATGGCCGCGACCGGCTGGTGGTTCATCCTCTGGCTGTGGGCGCCGATCTACGGCAACATCCTGGCGGTGCAACTGTTCCAGCCGCTGTGGGCGACGCTCAAGTGGACCTGGCCCGGCGGCGGCTACGCGTGGTTCGGCACGCACAACGGGATCTTCATCGTGACCTTGATCACGATCGCGGTGGCCGGCCTCCTGGTCTCCATCGGCATGGCTGGTTACGCCAAGGTCCAGCGCTGGTGCTTCATCGGCGGCGTGGTCGGCTTCGCCGTCGTGGTGATCCTGCTGCTGATCAACTCGCACGCCGACTTCATCGCCGCGTTCAACCGGGAAGGGCAGAACCTGTTCGGCGTCAACCATGCCTACGCGGCCACCAACGCGGCGGCCGTCAAGGCCGGCTACAGCACATCGCCGATCGGTTTCGGCCCGCTCGGACCGACGATGCTGCTCATCCCGGCGTTCATGTTCTTCCTGCTGTGGCCGAACTGGGGCACCACCCTGTACGGAGAGGTCCGCGGCGCGAGCGACTTCAAGCGGGTGTTCGCCGGCATGTTCTTCGGCCTGTGGCTCACGGTCGCCTTCACGATCATCTTCCTGCTGCTGATGGCCAAGACCGTCGGCTGGGGCTTCTATCAGAACCTCAACTCGCTGGATTACAACGCCACCCCGCAGTTCGGTATCTGGCCGTACCCGTTCATGTTCGCGGGCTGGCTGGTGCACAACACCGCTTTCCAGGTGATCCTGATCCTGGTGCTCAGCCTGTGGTTCTTCGGCTGGGTGGGAACCCTGTTCCTGTCCTCGACCCGGGTCATCTTCGCGGCCGCGTTCGACCGCGTGCTCCCCGACCGGGCGGCTGAGGTCTCGGAGCGGCGCAGGGTGCCGGTCTATTCGCTGCTGCTGATGCTGCTGCCCGCGGTCGGGCTGGCGGCGCTGTACGCGTACAACACCGATTTCCACACCTACACGCTGGACGCCACGCTGGTCATCGCGGTGACGTACCTGTTCAGCGCGATCGCGGTGGTGATCCTGCCGCTGCGCAAGCCGGAACTGTGGTTCGCCTCGCCGGCCAGCAAGGTGAAGGTGCTCGGCGTGCCCATCGTGCCGGTAGCCGGGGTGGTGACGATCGCGCTGCTCGTGTACTGCCTCATCGAGTGGCTGTCGAACGACCTGTACTTCGTGAACAACACGTCCTCCCTCGTCTACATGGGCGCGAACTACGCGCTCGCCATCATCATCTTCGTGGGCGCCCGCATCATCAGAAACCGGCAGGGCATCGACCTGTCCCTCATCAACAAGGAGATCCCGGTCGAGTAGCCGTCCGGGTTTCATGATCGCGAAGACTTTGCCACTCCCTGGGAGTGGCAAAGTCTTCGCGATCGTCGTTTTGGAGGCACAGTGAGCGAAACGGGAGACGCTAGCCAGGCCGCGGGGCGGACATTCCTGGTCACCGGAGCCAACACCGGGATCGGGCGGGCCACCGCGGCCGGGCTGGCCCGGCAGGGCGGGCGCGTCTTCGTCGCGTCCAGGTCACGGGAAAAGGGTGAGGAGGCGGTGGCCGGGATCAAGGCCTCGACCGGGAACGACGCGGTCTGGTACCTGCCGCTCGACCTGGCCGACCTGGATTCGGTGCGGGCCTGCGCTTCGGCCTTCCTGGCCCGGGGCGAGCCGCTGCACGGGCTGGTGAACAACGCCGGCGTGGTCCGGGCCCGCGGGCTGACCAAGCAGGGTTTCGAGCTGATGTTCGGGGTCAACCACCTCGGCCACTTCGTCCTGACGAACGCGCTGCTCGACTGCCTGACCGCCAGCGCGCCGGCCCGGGTGGTGACGGTGTCCAGCGACTCCCACTACGCGGCGCGCGGGATCGACTTCGAGGCGCTGCGCCGGCCGGAGCGCGGCATCTCCGGCATGCACGGGTACGGGGTCTCCAAGCTGTGCAACGTGCTGTTCAGCCAGGAACTCGCCCGCCGGACGGCGGGTTCCGGGGTCACCACCTACGCGCTGCACCCGGGCGTGGTGGCCTCGGACATCTGGCGGCGGGTGCCGTGGCCGGTCCGGCCGCTGATGATGCGGCGCATGCTCACCGTGGATCAGGGTGCCGCCACGTCGCTGTACTGCGCGACCTCACCGGATGTGGCGCAGGACAGCGGCAAGTTCTACGAGAAGTGCGCCGAACGCGCCCCCAGCAAGGTCGCCACCCCCGAACTCGCCGCCGAGCTGTGGAAGCGCAGCGAGGAGTGGGCGGCAGCGTCATAGGGGCGGGGTCCAGGAGGCTAGCGGGTCCATCTGGCGGAGCATCAGGCTCGGCGCGAGGCGGCCGGCCAGGCGGATGCCGGTGTTCCGGAGGGCGATAGCGGCCGGGGAGGTCATCCCGCTCAGGCGGGTGGCCCGGTAGGAGCCGTTCGCCACCATCCGGGTCCTGGGCAGCCGGGCGGCGGTGTAGGCGGCTAGGTCCGGGCCGGCGCCGTTCGCGGGTGCGGTGGCATCGGCGGGCGCGGTGGCGGGGGTTCCGGGGCCGGCCACGCTGGCCAGGACGACCGCGTCCTCGATGGCCTGGCAGGCGCCCTGGCCTAGGTGCGGCGTCATCGCGTGCGCCGCGTCACCGAGGATGGCGACCCGGCCGCGGTGATAGGCAGGCAGCGGCTCGGCGATCCAGTAGACGTCGTCGTGCAGCACGCGATCCGGGGAGATCGCGCCGATCAGGCCGGGGATCGGGTCGTGCCAGCGGCCGAACCTCTGCTTCAGCTCGGCCGCCTCGTCGTCATGCCGGACGCCGGCCGGCGCGGGTGCGCTGGCGTAGCAGTACACCTGGCCGCTGGCCAGCGGGAGGACGCCGAACACCTCACCCCTCCCCCACGTCTCGGCGGGCTCGGCCCGGCCGGCGCCCGCCGGCCCGGCCGGGGCGACGAAGCGCCAGGTCGTGAAGCCGGAGTAGCGCGGGCCAGGGGAATCGGGGAAGAGTGCCGCGCGGATGCGCGAGCCGATGCCGTCCGCGGCCACCACCAGGTCCGCGTCCAGGTCGCCCGCGCTGGTGGCGACGCGGGCCCGCCGATCGGCGTCCCCGGCGTCCACGCCGGTGACGGTGACGCCGGTGCGCAGCACGCCCGCCGGGAGGCGGCCCGCCAGCAGGTCGACCACGTCCGCGCGCAGCGCGACGAGCTGCGGATCGCCGAACCGGGCGGCCAGCCCGCCCAGGTCGGTCCGGACCAGCCAGCCGCCGCCGGGCCGGCGCAGCCCGCCGTGGCCCTGGATCGCGGAGAAGCGCCGCACCTCGTCGCCGAGGCCGATGGCGTCGAGCGCGTGGAGTGCGTTCGGGCCGAGGCCCAGGCCCGCCCCGACCGGTTCGAGCGCCTGGGCGCGTTCGAGGATCGTCACGTCCCAGCCCCGGCGCCGCAGCGCCACCGCCGCGGTCAGCCCGCCGATCCCCGCGCCCGCTACTATCGCGTGCCTGCTCACGGCCATCGCCTCCCATGCCGCACTACATCTGTAGTGCCGATACTACATCTGTAGTGGATGTGGCGCTACACTCGACGGGGTGAGCGGCACGCTGGGCACAACACGGGGCACGACACCGGGTGCATCACTGGGTCCATCACTGGGCGGACGGGCCCGGCAGGTGGCTGACGCCGCCATCGCCGTGCTCGCCGAACACGGCGCGCGCGGGCTCACGCACCGCGCCGTCGACCAGGCCGCCGGGCTCTCGCCCGGCACGACCTCGAACTACGCCCGCACCCGGGAGGCACTGCTGACGCTGACCCTGACCCGGATCGCGGAGCTTGACCTCGCTGAGGGCGCCGCCAGGGTAGCGGGATCCGGGCTGGCCGACGACGTGGCGCAGATGGTGCATCAGTGGATCATCGAACCTGGCCGGCGGCGGCGGTTCCTGGCGCGTCTCGAGCTCGCCTTCGAGGCCACCCGGCGCCCGGAGCTACGGGCCGCCTACGACGAGATGGGCCGCGGTTTCCGCACCGAGGCGGCCCGGCTGCTCGCCGCGGCCGGGTCCGCCCACCCCGAGCGCGACGCCTGGACGCTCATTGCCTGGGTGGAGGGCACCGCCTTCTACGCGCTGGCCGGCGCGGGCGGGGCGGAGGTCCCGTCGCTGGCCGAGCTCCGCGCGCAGGTCACTGGCCTGCTGGCCAGCCTGTGCGGCGACGATGCCGGTGCGGCATGATCGTTGTGGGTAGTGGGCAATAATCCGCGTAACGGCGACGATCAGGGAAGCTGGGGGCATGGATCTGCCTGTCAATCCGCCGGTGGCACCGATGCTGGCCAAGCCGGTGGACGCGATGCCGGACGGGGACTACGTGTTCGAGCCGAAGTGGGACGGCTTCCGGTCGATCGTGTTCCGGGACGGCGACGAGGTGGAGATCGGCAGCCGGAACGAGCGGCCGATGACCCGTTACTTCCCCGAGCTGGTGGCCGCGGTCAAGGCCGAACTTCCGGAACGCTGCGTCATCGACGGGGAGATCGTGATCCCCGACGGCGAGGGCAGGCGGCTGGACTTCGAGGCGCTGCAGCTGCGGATCCACCCCGCGGCCAGCCGGGTCGAGCTGCTGGCGACCCAGACGCCGGGGCACTTCATGGCGTTCGACCTCCTCGCCCTGGGCGAGGTCGACTACATGGAGCGGCCGTTCGCCGAGCGCCGGGCCGCGCTCGAGGGCGCCCTGGCCGGGGCGGGCACATCCATCCACCTGACCCAGACGACCACCGACCGGGAGGTGGCCACCGACTGGTTCAGCCAGTTCGAGGGGGCCGGCCTGGACGGCCTGATCGCCAAGCCCGCCGACGGCATCTACGAGCCGGACAAGCGGGTGATGAAGAAGATCAAGCACGAGCGCACCGCGGACTGCGTGGTGGCCGGCTACCGGGTGCACAAGAGCGGAGAGGACCGGATCGGGTCCCTGCTGCTCGGCCTGTACCGCGACGACGGCAAGCTGGCCAGCGTCGGCGTGATCGGCGCCTTCCCGATGGAGAAGCGGATCGAGCTGTTCACCGAGCTCCAGCCGCTGGTCACCACGTTCGACCAGCACCCGTGGAACTGGGCCGAGCAACAGCCCGCCCAGCGGACGCCGCGGGCGGCCATGTTCAGCCGGTGGAACGCGAACAAGGACCTGTCGTTCATCCCGCTGCGGCCAGAGCGCGTGGTCGAGGTCCGCTACGACCACATGGAGGGCCCGCGGTTCCGGCACACCGCGCAGTTCGTCCGGTGGCGGCCGGACCGCGAGCCGCGCTCGTGCACCTACGCGCAGCTGGAGGAGCCGGTCAGCTTCAACCTGGCCGAGATCCTGGGAGGCCGGCGTGGCTGAACGCAAGATGGTGCTGGAACTCGCCGGGCACGAGGTCGCGGTCAGCAATCCGAGCAAGGTCTATTTCCCGCGGGCCGGGGTGACCAAGCTGGACATGGTGCGCTACTACCTGGCGGTGGCGCCGGGGGCGCTGGGCGGCGTGCGCGGCCGGCCGATGGCGCTGAAGCGCTTCGTCAACGGCGCCGAGGCCGAGCCGTTCTTCCAGAAGCGGGCGCCGGAGAAGCGGCCGGACTTCGTCGAGACCGTCGAGCTCAGCTTCCCCTCCGGCCGCACCGCGGACGAGGTCGTCGTCACCGACGAGGCCGCGCTGGCCTGGGTGATCAACCTCGGCTGCATCGACCTCAACCCGCACCCGGTGCGCGCCGCCGACCTCGACCACCCGGACGAGCTCCGGGTCGACCTGGACCCGGTGCCCGGGGTGGAATGGCCGCAGATCAGGGACGTCGCCATGGTGGCTAGGGATGTGCTGGCCGACTTCGGGCTGACCGGCTGGCCGAAGACCTCCGGGTCGCGCGGCATGCATATCTACGCGCGGATCGAGCCGAACTGGGGGTTCGGCGAGGTTCGGCGCGCGGCGGTCGCGGTGGCGCGAGAGATCGAGCGGCGCGCCCCCGAGATAGCCACCTCCAAGTGGTGGAAGGAGGAGCGGCACGGCGTCTTCGTGGACTACAACCAGAACGCCAAGGACCGCACGGTCGCGTCCGCCTACTCGCTGCGCCCGGTCCCCGACGTCCGGGTGTCGACGCCGCTGACCTGGGATGAGGTGCCGTCGTGCGATCCGGCGGAGTACACCATCGGCACCGTCCCGGAGCGGTTCGCACGTGTCGGCGACCCGTGGGCGCAGATGGACGAGGCGGCCGGGTCGCTGGACGGGCTGCTGGCGCTGGCGGCCAGGGACGAGGCGGCCGGGCTGCCGGACGCGCCGTGGCCGCCGCACTACGAGAAGCAGACCGGCGAGGCGCCCCGGGTCCAGCCGTCCAAGCGCAGGAGCGGGTCCTCGAGCGGGGGATCCGGGACTGGCCGGCGGCAGAGCACGATGCCGCTGATCGAGATCGCCCGCGCGGAGACCAAGGACGAGGCGATGGCGGGCCTGGAGCGCTGGAAGGCCAGGCACGCTGACGTATGGCCGCGGCTCGAGCCGGCCGACGTGCTGGTCGACGCGATGCGCGGGCGCAGCTCGCTCTGGTACCGGATCCGGCTCAACCTGCGGCACGTCCCGGAGGCCGAACGGCCGCCGCAGGAACCGCTCGAGGTCGACTACAACCCGTGGGCCGGGTTCGGCTCGTAGCCCGGCGCGGGGGCACGCGCCGGGCCCGTTCGGGATAATTAGCCGACGTCCACCCAGTCCAGGGTGCGCTGGACCGCCTTCCGCCAGCCGGCGTACCCGCCCTCGCGGCGGTCGGCGGACCACGACGGCGACCAGCGCCTGGACTCGTGCCAGTTGGCGCGCAGCTCGGCCGCGTCCCGCCAGAACCCGGTGGCCAGCCCGGCCGCGTACGCCGCGCCGAGCGCGGTGGTCTCGGCCACCACCGGGCGGCTCACCGGGACGCCGAGGATGTCGGCCTGCAGCTGCATGGCCAGCTCGTTGGCTGTCACGCCGCCGTCCACCTTGAGCACCTCCAGCCGGACGCCCGAGTCCTGCTCCATCGCCTCGGCCACGTCCCTGGTCTGGTACGCGATGGCTTCCAGGGTGGCGCGGGCCAGGTGCGCGCGGGTGTGGAAACGGGACAGGCCGACGATCGCGCCCCTTGCGTCGGCTCGCCAGTACGGCGCGAACAGCCCGGAGAAGGCCGGCACGAAGTAGACGCCGTCGGTGTCGGTGACCGAGGCGGCGAGCGTCTCGCTCTCCGCCGCGTCGCTGATGACGCCAAGCTGGTCGCGCAGCCACTGCACGGCCGAACCGGTCACCGCGATCGACCCCTCGAGCGCGTAGACGGCCGGGTCGGCGCCGAACTTGAAGCACACCGTGGTGAGCAGCCCGGAGCCGGACCTGACGATCTCGGTACCGGTGTTCAGCAGCAGGAAGTTACCGGTGCCGTAGGTGTTCTTGGCCTCGCCGGGGTCGAGGCAGACCTGGCCGACGGTGGCCGCCTGCTGGTCGCCCAGGGACCCGGTGATCGGCAGATGGGCGCCGAACGGGCCTTCGTGTGCTGTGAGCCCGTAGGGTTCGGGGGCCGAGGACGGCACGATCCGCGGCAGCATCGGACGCGGCACGGTGAAGAAACCGAGCAGCTCGTCGTCCCAGTCCAGGGTCTCCAGGTTCATCAGCATGGTGCGGCTGGCGTTGGTGACGTCGGTCACGTGCACGCCGCCGCTGACGCCGCCGGTGAGGTTCCATAGCAGCCAGGTGTCGACGGTGCCGAAGATGGCCTCGCCGCGTTCGGCGTCGGTGCGCAGCCCGTCGACGTGGTCGAGCAGCCACTGCAGCTTGGCGCCGGAGAAGTAGGTGGCCGGGGGCAGGCCGGCCTTGTGCCTGATCACGTCGCCCCGGCCGTCCCGGTCCAGGGCCGCGGCGATCCGGTCGGTCCTGGTGTCCTGCCACACGATCGCGTGGCCGTACGGCCGCCCGGTGCGCCGGTTCCACACCAGCGTGGTCTCCCGCTGGTTGGTCAGGCCCAGGGCGGCCAGGTCGGCGGTGCGCAGGCCGGCCTGGTGCAGCGCCGTCCCGACGACGGTCGCGGTCCGCTCCCAGATCTCGGCGGGGTCGTGTTCCACCCAGCCGGGCCGGGGCAGGATCTGCGCGTGTTCCAGCTGGTGCCGGGCCACTTCGGCGCCGGAATGGTCGAAGACCATGAACCGGGTGCTCGTGGTGCCCTGATCGACAGCCCCGATGAAATCGGACACTCAATCTCCCTTTGGCGGCGGTTCACCGGAATGTCACGGCAGGAGGGTAACGTTGACGATGTACATACTCTAGAACCGCGGCCAAAGCGAAAACTGGGGGACGGGTGATGGCGGGTAACGGTGCTCTCGACGCCCGCGACCGTGGCGCGGTGCTCACCAGGCTGGCGACCGAGCGGTTCGACGTGCTGGTCATCGGCGGCGGCGTGACTGGCGCCGGCACGGCCCTGGACGCGGCGTCCCGTGGCCTGCGGGTGGCCCTGGTGGAGGCGCGGGACCTGGCCTCGGGCACCTCGAGCCGGTCGAGCAAGCTCATTCACGGCGGCCTGCGCTACCTGGAGCAGTTCGACTTCAAGCTGGTGTACGAGGCGCTGCGGGAGCGCGACCTGCTCGTGTCCAAGCTCGCCCCGCACCTGGTCAAGCCCGTCTCGTTCCTGTACCCGCTGTACAAGAAGGTGGTCGAGCGGCCGTACGTGGGCGCGGGCCTGGTGCTGTACGACTCGATGGAGGGCACGCGGCGGCCGGTGCCGCGGCACCGGCACCTGTCGGCGCGCGGAGCGCTGAAGCGCGCCCCCGCCTTGTCACCGGACCGGCTCGCCGGGGCCATGCTGTACTACGACGCGCAGGTCGACGACGCGCGGCACACGCTGACCGTGGCCCGCACCGCGGCGGCGCACAGCGCGGTGATCGGGACGCGGCTGTCCGTGGTCGGGCTGCTGCGTTCGGCGGAGCGGGTCACCGGCGCCCGGGTGCGAGACGAGGAATCAGGGCGCATCCTTGAGGTATCCGCCGAGGCCGTGGTGATCTGCGCCGGGGTGTGGACCGACCTGGTGCACGAGCTGGCCGGGGTGCAGGCCGGCTACAAGGTCCGGATGTCCAAGGGCGTGCACATCGTGGTGCCGCGGGCGGCAGTGGACGCGGACACCGGGATGATCCTGCGCACCGAGAAGAGCGTGCTGTTCTTCATCCCGTGGGGCGAGCACTGGATCGTCGGCACCACCGACACCGACTTCGCCGGCGACCGGGCCGAGCCCGTCGCGACCGAGGAGGACATCGAGTACATCCTGGCCGCCGCCAACCGGGTTCTGGCCCGGCCGCTGATCCGCGCCGACGTCATCGGGGTGTACGCCGGGCTGCGGCCGCTGGTCGATGCTCCGGCCGGCAACGGGGCCAAGCCGAACGGGGGCAAGCCGACCACCAAGCTGTCCCGCGAGCACGTGGTCGACACACCGGTTCCCGGCCTGGCCAGCATCGCCGGCGGCAAGTTCACCACCTACCGGCTGATGGCCAGGGACGTGGTGGACGCCGCCGTGGCGGATTTCGACCGTGAGGTGCCTGGCTCGGTGACCGAACAGGTGCCGCTGCTCGGCGCCGACGGGCTGGCCGCGGTGCAGCCCGCGGTGGGGCGGCTGGCCGAGGACTACGGGGTGCCCCGGGCGGCGGTGGAGCACCTGCTCGGGCGGTATGGCACGCTGGCGGCGGAGGTGCTCGAGCTGGTCAAGGGCGATGCCGCGCTGGGCCGGCCGCTGGCCCCGGGGCATCCGTATCTGCGTGCGGAGGTCGCCTACGCGGTCAGCCACGAGGGCGCGCTGCACGTGGAGGACGTGCTGATGCGGCGGACGCGGCTGTTCATCGAGTCAGCCGACTCCGGCGCGGCGGTGGCGGCCGATGTGGCCGCGCTCATGGGGCGGCCGCTCGGCTGGTCCCGACGGCGGCGCGCGGCCGAGACGCGCCGGTACCTCGACCTGGTCGAGGCCGAGCGGACGCGGCCCGCGGTGGATTCGGTCCCGGCGCCGGGCCTGGCCCTCGCCGCGGCGAGATGAGCTCCGAAGGTGCCCGCAGGCTCCTGACGTTCCGGCTGGACCAGGAGCGACGGCAGCGGTTGCGGGCCCGCCTGGCCCGCGACGGCCGGACGATGTCCGAGGTCGTGACGAACGGGCTGCGACAGTACGTGCTGGCAGTGTTGCCCCCGGGGGGAAACCCCCCCGGTGACCCCCCGCTCGGGAGGGCTGTCCGCCCCCCCGAACCCCCCCGACCCGAACTGCCCGAGCGGGTAGCGGCGCGGCTGCGCGAGCTGCGCTCATCCGGGCGCAGCGAGCTGCTGTCCGGGACGCTGGCCGCGCTGAACGAGGCCGGCTGGCCGCTGCGCTCGCTGGGCGAGGCCCTCGGCATCAGCCGCCAGGCGGTGCAGGCCCGGGTCCGCCGCCGGGCCACGGCTGGCCTGCGCGACCCCGGGGTGCCGTGCGAGCCGCCACCGCCGTTCCCGCAGCGACGGGTGGCCAGTCCGGCCGGGCTGCGCCCGCACCTGACGATCAAGATCGACCACACGCTGCGCGTGTCGGCGCACCAGGCCGCGGCCGACGAGGGCAGCTCGCTCACCCAGGTGGTGGAGGCGATCCTGGATCGCTACCTCAGGCACGGCATGGCGGACGGGGATCAGGCGCCGCGGGAGGGCGCCCGGATCGGGGATTAGCTCGTCGGCTAGCGTCATAGCTGGGTCCTGGTCATCACCTCTGTATCTCGGTAGCTCGGTAGCTCGGTCGGGAGGGCGCGCTCGGTGCGGGTCACCACGATGCCGCCGGTGGCGGCGGCTACCGCCGGAGCGGTCTGCATCTCGAGCTCGGCCGTGCTGATGAAGCTCGCCAGCACGGCCTCGCCCAGCGTGGTGGCGTTGGGCCGGTGCGCGTTCGCGCTGCCGGTGCTTGGCGTCCTGGCGCTGCGCGAGCACAGGCGCTGGCGTAGGCCCGTGGGGCCCGGGCGCGGCGGCGGCGGGAGCTGCGGGGCGGCGCCGATGCCGCGCCGCAGCCGCTGGCTGGCCCGGCTGGCTGGGGTGTTCCTGGCGGCCGACCTCATCTTGTGGAGCCACACGATCGCCGCGATCGGCGCCGGGCTCGGCACCGTGGTGGGCAACCTCGAGGTCCTGATCATCTCGCTGCTCGCCTGGCTGGTCCTGGGCGAGCGGCCGGGCCGTTCGCTGGTGCTGGCCTCCCCCGTGATGCTGGCTGGCCTGGTCCTGGTGGGCGGGCTGGCCGACGTAGGCGGGTCGCACGCCTACGGCACCGATCCCGCTCTCGGCGCGGGGCTCGGCGTCGGCGTGGCCGTCCTGTACGCCGTCTACATCCTGATGCTGCGCCAGGCCACTTCGGCGGCTGGCGCGGGCACGGCGGTGGCCGCCCCGCTGTTCGAGGCGACGGCCGGCGGCGTGGTGGGTTCGGCGCTGCTCGGGCTGGTCCTGGGTGACCTGCGCCTCGGTCCGCCCTGGCCGGCTCTCGGCTGGATCGTGCTGCTCGCGCTGTCCTCGCAGGTCATCGGGTGGCTGCTGATCACGGTGTCCATGCCGCGGCTGGCCGCCGGGACGATCGGCGCGCTGCTGCTGATCCAGCCGGCCGGATCGGTGGCGCTCAGCTACGTGATCCTGGGCGAGCGCCCCTCGCTGCTCCAGCTGGCCGGCGTGGCGCTGGTGCTGACCGGCGTGGTGGTCGCGGTAACCGGCCGGTCACCGGATACGGACCCGGCGCCGGAGGCCGGCTATTCGCGCCGCAGGACGAGGATCATCCGCCACGCGTCGGCCGCGTCGACCGACACGTCACCCTCGAAGTCGCCGTAGCTGGCCGCGACGGTGAAGCCGCCGGCCAGCCGGATGGCCGCGGTCAGCTCGGTCGCGGTCCAGAAGCGGTTCGGCACGACGTCGGTGACGGTCCGCACCGGGCCGCCGCGCTTGTGGTAGGTGACGCTGACGTGTTCCCTGGTGACCTGCGTAACCGGATCGATCTGGTCTTGCGCGCCCCAGCGCACGCTGACCGTGCCGTCGCGGGTCTCGCTGCTCCATTCGCTGCTGGTCCGGCGCTTGGCGCCGAAGAAATCCGCGGGATGCGCGAGCTCCATGATGTACAGGCCGTTCCGGTCCAGGTGGCGCCCGACCGCGGTCAGATGGCGGAGCATGTCGTCCAGCGTCAGCAGGTGGCACAGCGAGTTGAGCATCGTGATGGCCAGGTCGAACGGGCCGGGCAGGCTGAAGTCCCGCATGTCGGCCTGGACCACGGTGAGCGGGATCCCGGCCGCCGCCGCCAGGTCACGGGCCCGGGCGCACATCGCTGGGTTGAGGTCCAATGCGGTGGCCTGCAGACCGCGCCGCGCCAGGTCGCGGGCGTGCTCGGCCGGGCCCGCGGCGAGCTCGAGCACCGTACTGGGCGGTTCGTGGTGCTTGCCCGACCACCGCAGCAAGGCGTCCACCTCGGCCGGGACGTCGCGGTAGGAGCACGCGGCTTCGTAGTACTCGGGCTCGTCATAGATACCAGGCACCCGACCATGATGCCGGACGCAATTGCCTATGTGTCACCCGGAGTCAGCCTGGCCCGGGGCCACCGGCCGGAACTGCGCAGCTAGAGACAGTGCAAAGTAACGTGCACTAGCCTCACGGATCGCCCTGCGGCAGACTGTGCGCATGATGTCAGAGAGCCAGGCGCTGGAAACCCTCTCCCGGGAGGATCCGGAAGCGGCCGGCGACGCGCGGGCCGCCCTGGCCTGGCTGACCGGAGACGAGGGCCTGGAGACCATCTCGCTGCTGCGCCTGCAGGAATTCCTCTGGTACGCGCTCCCGGTGAAGTGGCCGATGTCCACCCCGGGCCGTGTCGGCGTGGCCAAGGCGCTGGGCCGCCTGTTCCTGCTGGCGGGTTTGGACCGGTACGCCGGGGTGTGCTCCTCGACGGGCACCGAGAAGATCATCAACGCCTACGCGGACGGGCACGAGGAAGGGATCGCCGCGTACACCGAGGCTATCGAGGAGTCGAACGCGGCCCCGCCGGACACCGAGTTGCTCGCCTGGGGCTCGGTCATGGGATCGCAAGAGCGCGCCGCCTACGACGCCTGCGCGGCCGCGCTGGAACTCGCCTTCGCCTCCGGCGAACTGAGCGTGGGTGCCCGCGGCTGGCGGACCAGGCGCCTGGACATCGTCAACCGCTGGCTGACCGGGCAGTGTTTCCCCGGGGGGACGACCCCCCCAGACCCCCCCGAGCTCGGGGGGACCCTTCCCCCCGAGCCCCCCTTGGACGGCTCGCATGGGACCGATACCTGGCTGGGCCGGATCAGCGCGGAGCGGATCGACGCGTGGGCGCACGGCCGGCCGGGCGAACGGTCGCGGCTGGCTCGCGGCCTCATCCCGCGC
>Ga0207683_10000554_pt1 | contig 34528 bp, 25 predicted proteins | sample KBSM73metaG_FD_184333 | JGI IMG/M metagenome (GOLD analysis project Ga0207683, IMG submission 184333) | Miscanthus rhizosphere microbial communities from Kellogg Biological Station, Michigan, USA - KBS M7-3 metaG (SPAdes) (version 2) | ecosystem: Host-associated > Plants > Roots > Rhizosphere >... | reverse complement strand
CGACCGTCCCCGGACGCTGACTCGCGCCGCGCCAGAATGGCGCGGCGCACCAATCCGATGTGCTCGCGCAGCGTGTACCCCTCGCTCGCGGTGTTCGCGGGCAGGCGCACGTGCGACGCGGCGTGCTCTATGCGGTCGAGGTCGGCAAGCCACCTTTCGATCGGCAGGTTTCCCTGTCGGCGGTCGACGTCGCGCTCGAGCAGGGCCAGCTCGCCGTACCATCGATACACGCGCGAGCGGGCGCGCCAGCGCAACAGTTGCGGCAGCCAGTTGACCAGCGGCACGATGATGAACAGCAGCGGCACGAGCAGGATCACCAGCCGCTCGACATAGCTCGCCACGAAAAACGGCAGATGGCGCTGCAGCAGGCTCGGCCCGAAACGCATGTGGCGGTCGGCCTCGACTGCGACCGGCAGGTCGACGACACCGGTGTTGGGGAAGGCCGTGCGCGCCTCGAAGTAGCCTTGTCCGCCGTGCAGCTCGCGGGCGGCATCGACCAGGAGGTCGGTGATCGCCGGCGCAAGCCCCGGGCGCGAGACCAGCATGGCCTCGGTGCCGAACAGACTCACCTCCTGCTCGGGGATGCGCAGCGCCAGGTCGACCGTCCCAGGCGGCAGCGACAGCGTCGTGACGTGCGCATAGCGTCGTTGGTAGGCTGCGGCGCGCTGGTGGCTCATGAGCTTCAGGTCTTTGTCGTGCAGCGCCTGGAACACCGCGGGGGAGTCGACGGCCCCCAGGAGGCACACCGCATCGACTTTGCCGGCCTGCAGGGCGCGCAGCGCCTCGACATTGCCCAGCGGCACGAATTCGGAATTGAAGCCCGTTACGTTGTTGGCCGCGAGCAGCGGCTCGATGAAGGAACGCACGCCCTGGCCTGGCGTCCCGATCGCGATGCGCTTGTAACGCAGCTCGTCGAGCTGTGAGAGCGTTTCGTTGCCCCGGTAGAACACCCACAGCGGCTCGTAGTACAGCGCCGCAAGCATCTCGATCCCCTCGCGGTCGGCCGGCGGTATCACGCCTCCGAGCATGAAGGCAACGTCCACACCGGATTGTGGGTCGCGCAGCAGGCGCGCGTTCTCGCCCGCACCCGCCGTGATTCGTTCGACCACCGTGACGCCACTGCGCGCGAGAATCGCCTGATAGCGCAGTGCGAGCTCGTGGTGAAGTCCGTCGGTGGGTCCCGACGCCATGACGATCCGACGTGGCTTCGTGCTCTCGAGGAACCACGCCCCGAGCACTGCCGCGACCACGATCGCGACCGTGAAGAGCACGGGTCTGCTCGCACGACGCGCCCTTGCGGCGATCAACAAGCCTCTGCGCCTGGCTGCGACCACCGTATCCCCCGGCGAAAAATGATGGCGAGAGTCTACGCTCTAGCCACTTTATTGCCGACGCCTACAGCATCCAGTCAATGGGCAGGATCGACAGCAATTCGACCGCCATGCGCGCGGACCAATCCGTTTCGGGCTCCGTATCGTGTCGCTTCTCGCCCGATGCAGTTCGCTCGATCCATTCCAGCCTGTTGCCATCCGCAGCCAGACGCACCTCATACGCCAGCAACGGCACCTCGACTTCGAAGAATCGCGTCAGGCCCTGCGCGAGCACCGGATCGTTGATCACCAGCCCCAACTCGGTGTTGAGCCGGGCTGAACGCGGGTCGAGATTGAAAGACCCGACGAAAATCCGGAGGCCGTCGACGGCCAGTGTCTTGGCATGCAAGCCCGAGGACGCGCCTGATCCGAACCGGTCGCCGGATTCCACTGTGACGTTGGCCGCTGTCGACTTGATCTCGTACAGCTTGATGCCCGCCTGCAGCAGGACCTGACGGCGTTTTCCATAGCCTGAGAACACCGACTTTGCCTCTGATGCCGCGAGCGAGTTCGTGAGAATGCGCACCGTGACGCCACGTTTTGCCAACGACACCAACTGTTCGGTGCCGGCCACGCCAGGGATGAAATACGGCGACACGATGTCGAGCCTCTTCTCGGCCGGGCCCATCTTGCGCACCAGCTCGGGGAACAGCAGCACGTCGGTTCGGTCCGTGGTGTCGAGCGTCTTCGCCGGATCGTCGTACAAGACCTCGGCAGGCGCCCACTCGAAAACGAGCCTGCGGCCGAGCAGGTCTCGTAGCAGCGGCGTCGCCCGGATCGCCTCCAGATAGGCGATCGATTCCGGGTCCGCATGGTTCGCCGCGAACTTGGCCTCCAGGTGGGCCACGCCGTCGGGCATTGGAGGGCCGACGAAACTTGAGGCGGGGTAGGCGGACGCACTGTTCCAGTAAATATCGAACTGCCTGGACACGTCGGCTACCGACGATCCGACGGCGACAACGTCCAGATCCGCGAACGAAAGCCCGCCGCCGGCGCCGAAGTACTCGTTTGCGATGTTGCGCCCACCGACCACGGTGGCCTGATTGTCGGCAGTGAACGACTTGTTGTGCATACGCCGATTCAGGCGCGTGAAGTCAGTCAGGAAGTTGAGGGCTCGGGCATTGCGGTCTACGAGTGGGTTGTACAGCCGGACCTCGATGTTGGGATGGGCCTCAAGAATGGCGAGCGTCGGATCGACGCCCTTGGTATTCAAGTCGTCGAGCAGCAGCCGTACCCGCACGCCCCGCTCGGCAGCCCGCCATAACGCCTCGAACAACAGGTAGCCGACCTGATCGCCGTTCCAGATGTAGTACTGCGCGTCGAGCGACTTGTCAGCAGCATTGGCGAGCAAGACGCGCGCCGCGAACGCATTGCGGGGATCAGGCAGCGCATGAATTCCGGTCTTGCCCGGGCGCTCGGCTGCCGCAGGGACGATCGCCTTGCCCAACCTCGTATCCGCCGTGTCAGAGACGACGGTGGTTGCGACTCGATCCTTTGGAGGGGGCAGCGTGACGCAGCCGGCGAGCGTGAGCGCGAGGGCGACCGCAAGGAAGCGCAGAAGGCGATGCATTGTGCGTTGTCCACTAGGCATGGATCCGGGTAAGCGGGCCAAAGGCGGGAATGACATCCATATCTCGCTGATGAAACCGCGATCGGGGCGCTCAGGCGGCAGGTGGGAAAACACCACGACGGGGTGGGAAACGCATGCCCTGGTCAAACGGTACGCGCATCTGCCACGAGCATCCAGCGCACCGCGCAGGGGGATCGACGGGCTGATCGGCGCAGTCTCGGCACAGTTGCCAACGACGAGCGATCAGCAGGTCTTCGGAATTGGTGGCCAAGGGCGGAATTGAACCACCGACACACGGATTTTCAATCCGCTGCTCTACCAACTGAGCTACTTGGCCGTCGGGCGCCCCTCTCACGCTGCAAAGGGACGGCACGCAACCTTAAATTATACCGGAAACGACGCGGGCGGCCCCGGCCGCGCTTGCGGGCGACCTTGGCCGCCCTATGCCGCGAAAAACCGCTCCAGCTCGGCGCGCGTTTCGTCCGGCACCTCCTCGGCCAGGTAATGGCCGCAGGGCAACGGACGGCCGCGGACGTCGGTCGCCACCGCACGCCAGTCGTCGAGCGGCTTGAAGAGGCGATGGACGACGCCCTTCTCGCCCCACAGCACGAGCAGCGGGCATTCGACGCGCTTGCCGGCCGCGACGTCGGCGTCGTCGTGCGCGAGGTCGATCGCTGCCGCGGCGCGGTAGTCCTCGCAGCTCGCATGGATCGTGGCCGGGTCGCGGTAGCAGCGCTCGTACTCGGCCATTGCGCGGGCGTCGAAGTGCGCCATTCCGGTGCCCCAGCCGCCGAGCTTGCGATGGAGGTAGTAGAGGGGATCGGCGCCGATCATCTTTTCCGGCAGGTCGAACGGCTGGATGAGGAAGAACCAGTGGTAGTACGCGGTGGCGAACGCCTGGTCGGTGCCGGCGAACATGGTGCGCGTCGGCGAGATGTCGAGCACGGCGACGCGCAGCACGGCGTCCGGATGATCGAGGCACAGCCGGTGCGACACGCGGCCGCCGCGATCGTGGCCGGCGAGGAAGAACTGCCGGTGGCCGAGGTCGCGCATCAGCTCGACCATGTCGGCGGCCATCGCGCGCTTGGCGTACGGCGCGTGGTCCGGCGTGGTCGGCGGCTTCGACGAATCGCCATAGCCGCGGAGATCGGCGCAGACCACCGTGTGCCGCCTGGCGAGCGCAGGCGCCACCTTGTGCCACATCGCGTGGGTCTGCGGATAGCCGTGCAGCAGCAGCAGCGGAGGCCCGCTGCCGCCGACGACGCAGCGGATCTCGGCGCCCGACGTGCGGATGCGGTGCGCGGAGAACCCGGGGAAAAGATCGTCGCTGGCGGCCATCGCCGTGGTCTCAGTCGACCTTCGCGCCCGACTTCTTCACCACGTCGGACCATTTCACGACCTCCGCCTTCACGAGCACGGTGAACTCCTCGGACGTGTTGCCCACCGGCTCCGCGCCGAGCGCGACGAGCTTTTCGCGGACGTCCGGCATGTTGAGGATCTTCACCATCTCGGTGTTGAGGCGTTTCACGATCGCCGGCGGCGTGCCTGCCGGCGCGAACACGCCCTGCCACGATCCGATCTCGTACCCGGGCAGTCCCGACTCGGCGAGCGTCGGAACCTCCGGCGCCACCGACGAGCGCTTGGCGGTGGTGACGGCCAGCGCGCGCAGGTTGCCGTTCTTCGCCAGCGGCAGCGCGGTGGTGATGTTGTCGAACGTCATGGACACGGCGCCGCCGACGACGTCCTGCAGCGCCGGGGGACTTCCTTTGTAAGGGATGTGCTGCATGTCGACGCCGGCCATCGACTTGAACAGCTCTCCGGACAGATGCTGCGACGTGCCGTTGCCGCTCGACGCGAACGTGTACTTGCCCGGATTCGCCTTGATGAGCGCGATCAGCTCGGCGACGTTGTTCGCCGGGATCTTGGGATTGATCACGAGCATGTTGGGAACGCGGGCGATCAGCGTGATCGGCACGAAGTCCTTCACCGGATCGTATTGGAGATCCTTGTACAGCGACGCGTTGATCGCATGCGTGCTGATCGTTCCGCCCATGATCGTGTAGCCGTCCGGCGCCGCCTTGGCCGTGTACGTGGCGCCGAGGCCGCCGCCCGCGCCGGGCTTGTTCTCGATGATCACCGGCTGGCCGAGCGCGATCGCGAGCTTCTCGCCCACCGTCCGCGCGAGGATGTCGGTCGTGCCGCCGGGCGCGAAGGGCACCACCCACCGGATGGGCTTCGTCGGGTAGGCAGGCGCCTGCGCGTGTGCGGGCGCCGTGGCAGCGGCGAGCAGCAGCGCGGGCAGGAGCAGCGTCGTTCGCTTCATGCGTTCCTCCTCGTGATTCGCGCCGCGGTCATTACAGTGCCGCCGCGGTTCGCGTTGGATCGAGGCCGACCGAGCGGGCAGCCTCGTTGAGATCGGAGAGCGTGCGCTCGTCGAGCGGCACGCCTTCGGCCAGCCGTCGGGCGCGCGTCGCGCGCTCGACGTCGCCGGGCGCCTGCACCGGCTGGCCCGCCGCAGCGGGCGGGGACGCGAGCACGTAGTCGACGAAGCGCGTCGCCTCGCGCGCGACGTGGTTGTCACGGTCGTACACGGCGGGCGCGATGAAGATCGACAGCATGTTGTTGCGAAGGACGGTGTCGGCGGGATCGGAGCTTCGCCCCGTGGTGATGGCGCCGGCGAGGAGGTCGGTGATGATCGAGAGTCCCGAGCCCTTGTGCGCGCCGATCGTCAGCAGTGCGCCGCCGTCGTAGAAATCCCTGGGATCGGTGGTGGGCCGCCCGTCGCGATCGACGATCCATCCGGGCGGCACCTGCTCGCCCTTGTTCATCGCCACCATCAGCTTGCCTTCGGCCACCGTGGACGTCGTGATGTCGAGGATGACCGGGGGCTGTCCCGCGCGAGGGACGCCGACGGCCATCGGATTGGTGGAGAGCCGTCGGTCGCTGCCGCCGAAGGGCGCGACGCGCTGCGCGCCCGACGTGTTGAGGAAATGCAGCGACACCTGGCCGGCGTCGGCCGCCATGTCGGCCCAGTCGCCGAGCCGGCCGAGATGGCCGCAGTTGCGCAACCCGATCATCGCGATGCCGGTCGCGGCGGCCTTCGCGATGCCCATCTTCGTCGCGTATTCGCCCACGACCTGGCCAAACCCGCGGTTGCCGTCGACGATGGCGAGCGCCGCCGAGTCGAACGCCACGGTGGGCGCCTGGTTGGGGCGGAGCCACCCTTCGCGCACCCATTCGAGGTATTTCGGCACGCGCAGCACGCCATGCGAATCGTGCCCGACGAGGTTCGAGTCGACCAGCCGGCGCGCGATGGTGCGGGCCTCCTCGTCGCGGCTTCCGCCGCCGGCCATGATCGCGGCGACGTACTCGGTAAGGGCGGCGGCGGAAACGTTCTTCATGGGCGGTCGTCGAGCGTGCGCGGGCCGGCCATCATGCCGCATTTGCGGGCGGCGACAAAGACGCCGGGCCGAGCGCCGCGATCTTTTCATCCGACAGGTAGCCATAGCGGTTGATCCAGAGGGGCGTCCCGCTCGCGGCGGCGATGTCGCGGCGGCGCGCCACGTCGTCGACCGGGCCATACGCGTGCACGAACGCGATCACCGGCACGCTGCCGGCGATGTCGCGCGCCGCCTGGAGCTTGGCGCGCTGCGCCTTCGCGCCCACCGGGTGCGCCACGTGCGGCTCGGGATAGCGCAGCGACGCGCCGTCCTCCAGGAGCGTGTCGGTGAAGCCCAGCAGCCACGCGACCGCCGCCGTGACCGCGTCGTGCGAAGGCGCCGGAGCGGCGCCGCAAAGGTCGCGGGCCCAGTAGCGGGCGAGCATCGGCCAGTGCATCGTGTAGAGCTTGACGCCGACGGCGTCGGCGATGCCGTGGAGGGCGGCCATCGGAAAGCCGGAGATCGCGGAGAGCGGCGGCGGAAACGCCTGCGGCTCGAGGCGCCGCCGCGCGCCGGGCACCGAGTCGAGCGTCGCGCGGCAGGCAGCCAGAAGGTCGCGCGCCGCGCCCCGCTTGGCGGCGTACAGCGCAGCCAGCGGCCCGGCGTGGTCGAAGAGCGCATCCCAGCCGGCGTCCTGCAGCGCGTCGACGACCGCCTGCGATCCGGCCGGCGCGGCATCCGCCGCAGCGGCGCGAAGGTCCGCCGCCCACGCGCTCACCGCTTGCGCGGTCGCCGCGGGCGCGTGGCCCGCCGCCGCCAGCCGTGCCACCAGCGCGGGGTTGAAGTCGAACAGCGCGCTGCGAAAGTCGTACGGCGGATATTCGGGCCAGTCGAGCCGGAGGCCCGTTACGCCGGGATAGCGGTCGGCCAGCTCCGCCACGAGCGTGGCGATGTACGCGACGACGTGCGGGCTCGCGAGGCTCGCGTTGCGATCGACGCGATCGGGATGCGGCCGGCCGTCGGGAAGGAGGCACAGATCCGCCGGCGACGCGCCGGAGAACTGCACGCGATAGCCGGGCGGACTCGCGGCCATCACCTGCAGGTACACGTCGATCCTGCGGCGCGCCGCGGCGCTGCACAGGTCGTCGAGGAGCCGCGCGTGGCGGTGCGTCAGCGCAGTCGGCGGCGACGGCTGGTAGCGGAGATCGCGGTAGCGCGCGAAGTCGTGCTCGAACGACGGCGCGGTGCGCACGTGGAGCTCGCGCGCGCCGAAGAGATCGCGCTCGAGCGGACGCACCTTGCCGGCTTCGCCATCCGGCGGCGGCTCGCGGCCGCCCTCGCCGTCCGCGCACCGCTCCATCACGTAGGGGCTCGTGGCGATCGCGCGCGCACCGAGCGCTTCGACGCGATCCAGCACGGGCTCGATGCCCTCGTGCTGGAACCACTCCGGCATCACCGTGACGCCCAGCGACGGCGGTGGCGCGGCCGTGCCCGTGTTGTTCGGCTGCATGCGCTTGTCTATCATAGCGGACCCTTTTTCGCCACGCCGGAGCGCTCCCCAATGCCATTACCCGCCGTCCTCACGCGCGCGCTCGCCGTCCTCGTGCTCGCCATCGCCGCGTCGCAGGCGTTCGCGCAGGAAGCGTTTCCGGCACGGCCCGTCCATCTGATCGTTCCGGTGGCCGCGGGCGGCGGCATCGACACGGCGTTTCGCACGATCGGTCCGTACTGGTCGGAGCTGCTCGGACAGCCGATCGTCATCGAGAACAAGCCGGGCGCGGGCCAGGTGATCGGCAGCGACGCGGTGGCGAAGGCGAAGCCGGACGGCTACACGCTGCTCGCGGCCGGCGTGCCGATCGCGTTCAATACGGCGCTGGGCCGCAAGCTTCCGTACGACGCGGTGCGCGACTTCACGCCGGTGTCGCTGGTGGTCACGCAGCCGCTGCTGATCGTGGTGAGTCCCGGGGTGCCGGCGAAGGACCTGCGCGAGCTGCTGGCCTACGCGCAGGCGCAGGCGGCGCCGCTGCAGTACACGACGGGCGGGATCGGCAGCTATGGACACCTGTGGTGGGAGATGTTCCGCGACCGGCAGAAAGTACCGGGGCAGCACGTGCCGTACAACGGCGTCGCCGCCGCGCTGAAGGACGTCGTGGGCGGCCAGGTGCCGCTGCTGATCGACGCGATCGTTCCCACCGGCACGCAGGTACAGGGCGGCGCGCTGCGCGGCATCGCCATCGTGAGCCCGCAGCGCTCCAGGCTGCTGCCCGGCGTGCCCACGCTGGGCGAGCAGGGCTATGCCGGCTTCGACGCCGCGCCGTTCTACGGCGTGCTCGGCCCCGCCGGCATGAACGCCGCGGTGGTGGCGAAGCTGCAGTCGACGCTCGCGCAGGCGCTTGCGCTGCCGGCGTTGCGGGATAAGCTGCAGGACGCGGGCTTCGACGTCGTCGGCAGCACGCCGCAGGCCTACGCGGCGGTGATCGCGAGCGAGATCGACCGCTGGACGCAGGTGGTGAAGGCGCAGAACATCAAGGTCGAGTAGGCCGCCTTCTAGCCGTTCACCTTGAGATAGAGACCGTACAGCGACGTCGTCCCGCAGATGAAGAGGCGGTTGCGCGCGCGCCCGCCGAACGCGACGTTGGCCACGATCTCGGGGATTCGCACGCGGCCGATGAGCGTGCCGTCCGCGCGATAGCAGCTCACCCCCTCCGCGGTGCTGGTCCACACCCGCCCGCCACGATCGACCCGAAAGCCGTCGAAGAGGCCGGCCGCGGACTCGGCGAACACCGCTGACTGTCCAAGCCTCGCGCCGTCGCCCGCCACGTCAAAGCGGCGGATGTGGCGAGGTCGGTCCTTGCCGTTCGAAAAACCGGAATCGGCGACGTACAGCAGGCTCTCGTCCGGCGAGAACGCGAGGCCGTTGGGACGATCGAAGTCGTCGGCCACAACGGTCACGCGGCCGCTGCCCGCATCGATCCGATAGACGTGGCACGCGCCGATCTCGCTGTCCGCGCGCGCGCCCTCGTAGTCGTACGCGATGCCGTAGTCGGGATCGGTGAACCAGACCGAGCCATCGGATTTCACGACGACGTCGTTGGGCGAGTTGAAGCGCTTGCCGTCGTGCCGGTCGGCGAGCACGGTGATCGCGCCGTCATGCTCGGTGCGCGTCACGCGGCGCGTCAGGTGCTCGCAGGTGACAAGGCGCCCGTCGCGGTCGACGGTGTTGCCGTTGGAATGATTCGACGGCTGCCGGAACACCGACACGGAGCCGTCGCAGTCGTCGTAGCGGAGCATCCGGTCGTTCGGCACGTCCGACCACACGAGGTAGCGGCCGCCGCCGAACCACGCGGGGCCCTCGCACCAGCGGGCGCCGGTCCACAGGCGCTCCACGCGCGCGTGGCCGACGAGGCACGCGCGGAACTCGTCGTCGACGACGTCGAAGCCGGTGCCGTCGACCGCGCCGTAATACATCGGCTTCAGTGGATCTCGGGCTCGGCGGTGGGGGCGACGCCTTCGAGGAAGTCGAAGTCGCAGCCCTGGTCGGCCTGCGTGATGTGGCGCTGGTACAGCGCGCCGAAGCCGCGCGTGAACTTCTGCGGCGGCGGCGTCCACGCCGCCTTGCGCCGCGCGAGCTCGTCGTCGGTGACGTGAAGGTGGAGCTTGCGCGCCTCGACGTCGAGCTCGATCACGTCACCGTCCTGCACGAACTCGAGCGGTCCCCCGACGAACGATTCCGGCGCCACGTGCAGGACGCACGCGCCATAGCTCGTGCCGCTCATCCGCGCATCCGAGATGCGCAGCATGTCTCGCACGCCCTGCTCCAGCAGCTTTTTCGGAATGGGAAGCTGGCCCCACTCGGGCATGCCGGGCGCGCCCTGCGGCCCGGCGTGCTTCAGCACGATCACCGAATCCTTCGTCACGGGCAGCTTCGGATCGTCGATGCGCGCGGCCATGTCGTTGTAGTCGGCGAACACCACGGCGGGGCCCTTGTGCTGCAGCAGGCGTGGCTCCGCCGCAGCGGGCTTGATCACCGCGCCGTTCGGCGCGAGATTGCCGCGCAGCACCGCCAGGCTGCCGCCCTTCACCAGCGCCTGCTCGAGCGGCAGGATCACGTCCTTGTTGAACACTTCGGCGCCGGCGATGTTCTCGCCCAGCGTGCGGCCGTTCACCGTGCGCTCGGAAAGCGACAGCAGCCCGCGGATCTCCGCGAGGAGCGCGCGGAGTCCGCCGGCGTAGTAGAAATCCTCCATCAGGTACTTGCCGGCCGGCCGCACGTTGGCGATCAGCGGCGTGCGCTTGGCGAGCGCGTCGAAGCGGTCGATCGTCAGCGGCACGCCGGCGCGGCGCGCCACCGCCACCATGTGGACGAGCGCGTTGGTGGAGCCGCCGAGCGCCACGATCGTCGTGATCGCGTTGTCGATCGCGCCGGCGGTGGCGATGTCCGACGGCTTCAGGTCCTCCCACACCATCTCGACGATGCGCCGGCCCGTGTCGGCAGCCATCCGCCCGTGGCGGGAATCGGCGGCGGGAATCGACACCGCGCCCGGCAGCGTGAAGCCCATCGCCTCCGCGGCGGACGTCATCGTCGAGGCCGTGCCCATCGTCATGCAATGGCCGGGGGAGCGCGCGATGCCCTCCTCCATCTGCAGCCACTGCTCGTCGGTGACGTTGCCGGCGCGCTTTTCGGCCCAGTACTTCCAGACGTCCGAGCCGCTGCCGAGCGCGAGGCCGCGCCAGTCGCCGCGCAGCATGGGCCCCGCGGGCATGAAGATGGTCGGGAGGTTCATCGAGAGCGCGCCCATCAGCAGCGCCGGCGTCGTCTTGTCGCAGCCGCCCATCAGCACGCAGCCGTCCGCGGGGTACGAGCGGAGCAGCTCCTCGGTCTCCATCGCCAGCAGGTTGCGATAGAGCATCGTCGTGGGCTTCTGGAACACCTCGGCCAGCGCCAGCGCCGGCATCTCCAGCGGAAAGCCGCCCGCCTGCAGCACGCCGCGCTTCACCTCGTCGGCGCGCTGGCGGAAATGCGAGTGGCACGCGTTGATGTCGCTCCACGTGTTGATGATGGCGATCACCGGCTTGCCCATGTAGTCGGCGCGCGAGTAACCCATCTGCGCGATGCGCGAGTGGTGGCCGAAGCCGCGCATGTCCGACTCGCCGAACCAGCGATGGGAGCGAAGGTCCTCCGGCTTCATCTTTTTCATGGGATTTCCGGGCGTTGGCGAGAGCGGCCGATTATATACAGCCGCTCATGTTGCGCCCGCGTCGATCGCGCTATAGTCCCGGTGCGGGAAGGCGACGGCGGAACGGGCGCAGCGTCTTAGCCGCCACTCTTGCGCGGACGGGCGGAAGCGTCCGCGCCGATACGCCGGAGGTCGCCTTGATCGCCTTGTCCCCCTTGCGCACGCTGTTGCGTATCCGGCCGGTGCTGTTCGCCGCGTTGCTCCTGCTCACCGCGACCGCCGCCCGCGCGGCCACCCCCGCGGAGGCCCTGCCGAGCAAGATCGACAGCGAGAAGCTGTTCGCCGCGATCGTCAAGGTCTCGACGCGCGCGATTCCCGACGCCCGCAGCGCGGCCACGCTTGGCAGCGAGCGCGAGGGCACCGGCATCGTCATCGGCGACAACGGCCTCGTCCTTACCATCGGCTACCTGATCGTCGAGGCCGACGACGTCAGGATCACCGACGCCAAGGGCCGCGTGCTGCCGGCGCAGATCGTCGGCTACGACCACGCGAGCGGCTTCGGCCTCGTGCGAAGCGTCGTGCCGCTCGACGCCAAGCCGGTGCCGCTCGGCGATTCGACGCACGCGCCGGAGCGCGACCCGGTGCTGATCGCGAGCGCCGGCGACGACAACGCGACGTTCGCGTGGATCGTGTCGAAGCGCGCGTTCACCGGCAACTGGGAGTACCAGCTCGACCAGGCGCTCTACACGAGCCCGCCGTCGATGAACTGGAGCGGTGCCGCGCTGATCGACAAGGACGGCAAGCTGCTCGGCATCGGCTCGCTGATCGTGCGCGAGGCCACCGTGGGCGATCCGAAGCTGCCGGGCAACGTGTTCGTCCCGATCGACTTGCTGAAGCCGATCCTCGCGGACATGGTGAAGGACGGCCGCCGCGCGGGCCCGGCTCGGCCGTGGCTCGGCGTCTCGGCCGACGAGATGCAGGGCCGGCTGCTCGTGACGCGCGTCTCGCCCGACGGCCCCGCCGATCGCGCCGGAATGAAGTCCGGCGACATCATTCTCGGCGTCGGCGCCGACGCCGTGCGCACGCAGGCGGAGTTCTATTCGAAGGTGTGGGGCCGCGGCAAGGCCGGCGACGATATACCGCTCAAGGTGCTGCAGGGCATGGACGTCCGCGAAGTGAAGGTCCACTCGATCGACCGCACCGAGTATTTCCGCCGCCAGACGATGTACTAGCGCCTGGCGCACCGCGGTTCGCCGCGCCGCCTAACTCCCCGTACAATCCGCAGCTTCGCGCCGCCGGGCGCGCATGGCCCTCGCGCGCGCGATGCTGCTCTCCGCCCTCACGATCTTCACCAGCGCGTTCCTGCTGTTCCTGGTCCAGCCGATCATCGCGAAGCAGATCCTGCCGTGGTTCGGCGGGTCGGCCGCCGTGTGGACGACCTGCCTCGTGTTCTTCCAGGCCGCGCTGCTGGCCGGCTACGCCTACGCAGACTGGAACGTCCGGCGTCTCGCGCCGCGGCGCGGCGTGCAGGTGCACGTCGTGCTGCTCGTCGCGAGCCTGCTGCTGCTGCCGATCGTTCCCGGCGCCGCGTGGAAGCCGGCGGGCACCGAGAACCCGGTGTGGCTGATCCTCGGCCTCCTCACCGCCACGATCGGCCTGCCCTATTTCCTGCTGTCGACCACGAGTCCGCTGGTGCAGGCATGGTTCGCCCGCCGCTATCCGGGCCGCAGCCCCTACCGTCTTTTCGCGCTCTCGAATTTCGCGTCGATGCTGGCGCTGATCGGCTACCCGTTCCTGCTGGAGCCCTGGGCTCCGACGCGCGCCCAGGCGATCGGCTGGTCGGTGGCCTTCGCCGCGTTCGTCGTGCTCTGCGGCGTCGCTGCGCTCGCGAGCCTGCGCGCGCCTGCGGACGCCGCACTGGCGGGCACGGCCGCCACCACACCCGATAGGGCCCGCGACGACGAGCCCCCACCCACGCTCGCGCGCCAGGGTCTGTGGTGCGCACTCGCCGCGACCGGCTCGCTGCTGCTCCTCGCGGTGTCGAACCACATCACGCAGAACATCGCCGCGGTGCCGCTGCTCTGGATCGTTCCGCTGTCGCTGTACCTGCTCACGTTCATCCTGTGCTTCGACTCGACGCGCTGGTACCGGCGCGAGATCTTCCTGTCGATGGCGGCAGCAGGGCTCGGCGTGATGGCGTGGACGCTCGCCGACCCGCGGCTCACGCACGACCTCGAGATGCAGCTCGGCGTGTTCTGCGCCGGCCTGTTCATTGCCTGCATGTTCTGCCACGGCGAGCTCGCGCGGACCAAGCCGGCGCCGCGCCATCTGACGCGCTTCTATCTGATGATCTCGCTGGGCGGCGCGCTGGGGTCCGCGGTCGTCGGCATCGTCGCGCCACTCGCCCTGCCCGCCTATTTCGAGCTCGCGTTCGGGCTCGCCGCCTGCGCTCTGCTGCTGCTGTGGCAAGTGCGGCGCGACGGCATCGTCTTCGGCGTGCTGGCGCTGGCGTCGGCGTTGACGACGATCGGCTGCGCCGCCTGGGGACTCTCGGAGTTCTACGACTCGACGATCCTGAGCGCGCGCAACTTCTACGGCGTGCTGCGCGTACAGGAGTCCGGCAAGGAGGATTCCAACCTGCACCGGCAGCTGATCCACGGCACGATCCTGCACGGGAACCAGTACCTGGCGCCGGAGTTCCGGCGCCAGCCCACGACCTATTACACGACGACGTCCGGCGTGGGCCGCGCGATCGAGTCGCTTCATCCGCGCACCGAGCCGCTCAAGGTGGGCGTGATCGGCCTCGGAACCGGCACCATCGCCGCCTACGGCAGCAAGGGCGACGTCTACCGCTTCTACGACATCAATCCCGCGGTCATCGGCATCGCCCACAAGTACTTCAAGTATCTCGGCGACAGCGAGGCCACGATCGAGACGGCGCTTGGCGACGCGCGGCTGAGCCTCGAGCGCGAGCCGCCGCAGCGGTTCGACGTGCTGGCGATCGACGCCTTCTCCAGCGACGCCATCCCCGTGCATCTCATCACGAGCGAGGCGATAGCGATCTACAAGAAGCACATGAAGCCGGGCGGCATCATCGCGTTCCACGTCACCAATCGCTTCCTCGATCTCATTCCGGTCGTGAAGTCCCTCGCCGACGCGCAGGGCCTGCACGCGGCGTGGGTGCGCGACGAAGGCGAAGGCGCGCTGTCGAGCCGCAGCGACTGGGTGCTGCTGTCGAGCGATCCGGCGGTGCTCGACACACCGCGGATCGTGGAGGCCACGGTGCCGATCGTCGAGCATCCGGAGTGGCGGCTCTGGACCGACGACTTCAACAACCTGGTGCAGGTGCTGAAGCGCTGAACAACTGACGTCGCGGCGCCGCCCCGCCGCCCGGCGTAGAATTCGTCCATGCCGCACGCGGTGCCCGCCGTCACGATCGCCGACCCCGCGTCCTACCGCGCGCTGCGCCGGCCGCCGCGCGCGCGCCACATCGAGGCGCTCGATCAGCGTGCGCTGCCGCATGCGCACGTGATGGCGCGCATCGCCGATCCGGACGCCGCTGCCCTCGCCATTCGCCGGATGCTCGTCCGCGGCGCGCCGCTGATCGGCGCTGTCGGCGCGTATGGCCTGGCACTCGCGCTCGACCGCGACGCCGGCGACACCGCGCTCGCCCGCGCGCACGCGGCGCTCGACGCGACGCGCCCGACGGCCGTCAACCTGCGGTGGGCGCTCGACCGCGTCCGGCAGGTGGTGCTGCCGCTGCCGCCCTCCGGACGCGCCGACGCCGCGTGGGCCGAGGCGGACGCGCTGTACGCCGAGGACATCGCGATCAACCATTCGATCGGCCTGCACGGTCTCGAACTCCTGCGCGACATCGCGCGGCGGCGCTCCGGCCCGATCAACGTGATGACGCACTGCAACGCCGGCGCGCTCGCGACGTGCGGATGGGGCACGGCGACGGCGCCGCTGTTCATGGCGCACGCGGCCGGCCTGTCCGTGCACGTGTGGGTGAGCGAGACCCGGCCGCGCCTGCAGGGCGCGAACCTCACGGCGTGGGAAATGAGCCAGCGAGGCATCCCGCACACGCTGTTCGTCGATTCCGCGAGCGGACTGCTGATGCGCCGGGGCGACGTCGACGTCGTCTTCGTCGGCGCCGATCGCGTCGCGCGGAACGGCGACGTCTGCAACAAGATCGGCACGTACGACAAGGCCCTCGCCGCGCGCGACAGCGGCGTGCCGTTCCACGTGGCGCTGCCGTCACCGACGATCGACTGGCGTCTCGCCAACGGCGACGCCATCCCGATCGAGTCGCGCGAGGCGGAAGAGGTGCTGACGGTGGTCGGCCGCGACGACTACGGCCAGGCGGTGCGCGTGGCGCTCGCGCCCCCCGGCACGCGCGCGATCAACTACGCGTTCGACGTGACGCCGGCGCGGCTCGTCACCGGCCTCATCACCGAGCGCGGCATCGCGCGGAGCGCCGAATGGCTGTCGGCGATGTTTCCCGAGGCGCAGCGCCGCTACGCGTGACGCTCGACCCGGCCTTCGCGCCGGCGCGCCTTCATACCGGACGCTGCAGGATGGCGCAGAGCGTCTTGCGTCGGGCGGTGGGCGCTTGCGCGGCCGCCTTGCGGCGTTGGAGCAGCCGCCGGAACTTGTCGGCATGCACGGCAAAGAAGGCACGGCGCACCGGCACCTTGAGCGGCATCGGCCGCACGAGCAGGTCGCCGCTCTCGTCGAACGCCGGCGGCACCGAGGGCGAGGCCATCGCCTCCCCGTCGTCGACGAAGTTGAGGTGCGTGCGATTGAACGGCGTGAAGTCGGTGAACCGCACGGTCGCGCCGAGCCGCGTGGCCAGCGTGCGCAACGACGTTTCCGAGAACCACCACAGGTGCACGGGCGGCGAGTCGGTGTCCCACAGCACGTGCGGCGCGGACGCCGACTTGTTTGGCGTCGTCACCACGACGAAGCCGCCGGGGCGCACCAGCCGCAGCGCCGCCCTCACGAGCGGCTCCACCTGCGGAACGTGCTCGATCACTTCGGTCATGATCACGGCCGCGTAGCGCCCTTCGCGCTCTGCCGCGACCGTCTGCAGGTCCCCGCACTCGTAGAGCGCGCCGAAGCGCTTCGACGCGTCTGCCACGGCCACCGACGAGATGTCGAGACCCTGGACGTCATAGCCGCGGCGGCTGATCGCGTAGGTCAGATACCCCAGGCCGCTGCCGACTTCGACGATCGGGCCCGCGGACGGCGGCAGCGTCGCGAGGAACTCCGCGACCGCCCAGTAACAGTCCTCTTCCTCCGCGAGATACCCGAGCGCATCGGCACGATGGGCCACGGTGCGCGCGTACCGTGCGTAACGGGCGTAGCCGCGGACGTGCTCGATGTTCCGGTAGACGAGATCGTAGACGCGATCGTCGGCGGCCAGCGGCTCCGCGAAACTGGTGTCGCACGCGGCGCACGCGTAGATGTCGTACCGCGACGGCGCCTGATAGCCCGGATGGCCGCGATAGACGCAGCGTGCAGGCGCGCCGCAAAGCGCGCAGGCGCGTGTCGGCATTTCCACCGCGTCAGGCCGGGAGCGTGGACGCGCGCGTTCCTGCGGCACGGCCAGCCGCCAGGCCGCCCACAGCGCGACCGCGGCGTAGGCGATCAGCGCCGGAGCGAGGTGCAGCACGGCGCGGTTGAGCGTCTGGTAGCCGCCGACGCCTTCGTCGGCGGCGCTGGAGAAGAAGATCACGATGCCGAGGATGAGGACGGACGCCCCCACCGTCACCGTGAGCGGCAGGAGCAGCGGTGTGAACAGGGCGCGCCGCGCGACGAGCAGCGCCACCGGCAGCAGGAGGCCGAGCAGATGCCAGCTGCCGAAGAACAGGAAGCTGCCGGCCAGCGCCTCGCCGATCCGGACGGACTGCGGGGCGATGTGATAGCCGAATACGATGATCGGCCCGAACCGCGCCGCATAGACGACGACGACGAGTACCACCGCCGCGCCGATGCCCGCGAGTGTCAGCTGCATCCGGCGCGGAATCCAGACCGATGCGGTCCCGCATGCGAGCGCCGCGAGCCACGCCCATCCGGGCAGCTTCAACAGAGGCAGCGCGGCGATGCACGCGATGAGGAGCACGAAGTTGCGCCAGGTGCGCTCCTGCACCCACACCGCCAGCGCGAGGAAGCCGAACGCGTAGAGCACGGCGATCGCGAGATCGGCGTAGCCGGCAAGCGCCGCGTGCACGTCGGCCATCGGCAGCGACGCCGCCGCGTACGCGGCGGCGGACGCGGGCAGGCGGCCGATGCCGATCCGGCGGAGCGCGCCGTACATGCCGAGCGCCAGCGCAGCGAGGAACAGCGGCCACGCGACGTTCATCGCCGCGTCGTCGAAGGACCCGCGCGCGAGCGCCGCCCAGACCTGGAACAGGGGCACCGTCGCGGGGTACTCGGGGTGCACGTCGGTGAACAGGTCCGCCCCGCCGGCGACGAAGGTGGCCTCGTCGACGAACGGCACGACGCGTCCGAGCTCGAACCAGACGCGGGCCTTCGTCGCCCATTGCGCCGCAGCGTCCCACGGGAACAGCGGCCGCAACCACGCGTCGGCGAGCGCCAGGGCGACGTGCACGGCGATCAGCGCCCACACCGCGAGCTCCAGGTTGCGCGCCCACCTAGGGGCGGGCGTGTCTCGCAGCGGCGCAGGTTGGCGGCGCCATTCGCGCCGGGCGAGCGCGCCGGCGATCGTGGCGAGCACGGCGGCGGCCAGCGCCAGGGGCACGAACTTCCATTCGGCCCCGATTGCGCTCCATAGGCGCATCAGCAGCGTGATCGCGATGGAGCCGAGCGCGAAGCCATAGCCGGCCAGCGTGGCTGCATGGCCCTGGCCGCGCGTCACGACGAGGCCCACCAGCGCGGCGCCGAGCGCCAGCGCGAGCAGTTGCGACAGCGCAAGGGCGGCCACGCTCACGGCCGCACCCGGTAGAGCTCGCCCGGCCCGCCGACGAGCACGGCCTGCACCTTGATCGGATCCCCGTTGTCGATCCTGACCGTGCGCGTCGCGGCGTCGTAATGGACACCGGCCCGCGCATAGAAGCACAGCCAGTCGCCCGGCCGATAGCGCGCCGCCGGATACATGAAGCGGTGGCCGGCGATCGCGAGCACGCGCTGGGGCAGCAGGTGGTAGCCCCCGCGCACGCGAAGCCAGGCGTCGTCGGAGCTGAAGAAGACGCGGCCCGGCTCACGGCCGATGTACTCCTGCGCGCGCTCGATGAACGCGAACAGCGGGCCGTCGGGCGCCGCCAGCTTGCGCTCGCGCAGCGGCATTCCGCCCAGCGAGGCGATCGTGTCGGCCTCCACGCGGCCGAAGTTGCCGAGCCAGCGAAGGTCGACCGCGAGCCACGCGACGGCGGCGATCGCCGCGGCGCCGAGCGCACGGCTGCGCAGCGGCCGCCCGCGCGCCAGCCATAGCCATGCGCCGAGGGCCAGCAGCGTCGCCGCTTCGGCGAACAGCGTGAACGGCATCGCCTGGTACTGGCCGCCGAGGAAGACGACGTTGATCGACTGGTTGTTCCAGCGCTCGATGGCAAACCACGAGCGGATCAGGTCGGCGGTGGTCGCCATCGGCGACGCGCCGACGGCGCGGACCGCCAGCACGGCGGCGCCGGGCGGCGGCCCGCCGGCGATGATCACGCCGAGTCCGTTGACGGGACCGTTCCAGTTCGGGTCGCGCCGCACGTAGGCGCGCGCCACGCCGGGGTGCGCGAACTGGGCGGCCTGCGTGAACGTGCGGCCGCCGCCGAGCCGCGAGCGCCAGAACACCGCGATGGAGTTGCGCTCGCCAAGTCCGCGCACCTCGACGTCGATCGCGGCATAGTCCGACGCGTTGAGTTGCGCGGCCGGCAGCGCGAGGATGAACGCGCCATTGGCGTCGCTCCGGTCGACGATCCACGCGCCGTCCTTGATCACGCCCTGCCCGCCCGCGAGCCCGAACTGGGTGGCGGACCATGTCTGCGTGGACGCGCCGGCCGACCACTGCACGCGCAAGAACGCGAGCGTGACCGCGAGGACCAGCACGCAGGCGGCGGCCAGCACGGCGAGCGCCAGGGGGACGCCGGCCGGCGTGGCGGGCGCCGCTTCGCTCGCGGCGTCCCGGTCAGCCTCGGCCACGCGCGACCTGGTCCGCGATCCAGCGATAGGTGGTCGCCATCCCGTCGCGAAGCTTCGTCGACGGCCGCCATCCGAGCTTTTCCTCGATGAGACGATTGTCCGAATTGCGGCCGCGAACGCCGAGCGGACCCGGCACGTGCGAGATCGTGAGCGGCTTGCCGGCGATGTCCATGGCCATGGCGGCGAGGCCATTGATCGAGATCATCTCGTCGGAGCCGATGTTGACCGGCCCCTGGAACGCGGAATCCATCAGCCGCCGCACGCCTTCGAGGCACTCGTCGACGTAGAGGAACGAGCGCGTCTGCTTGCCGTCGCCCCACATCTCGATGACGCCGCCCGGGGGCGCGGTGGCCACCTTGCGGCAGATCGCCGCCGGCGCCTTCTCCTTGCCGCCGGTCCACGTGCCCTCCGGCCCGAAGATGTTGTGGAAGCGCGCGATGCGCACGGCGATGCCGTGATTGCGGCCGTAAGCGAGGTAGAGCCGCTCGCTGAAGAGCTTCTCCCAGCCGTACTCGCTGTCCGGCGCGGCGGGATACGCCGACGCCTCCGAGCAGTCCGGGTTGTCGGGATCGAGCTGGTTGAACTCGGGATAGATGCAAGCCGAAGACGAGTAGAAGATGCGCCCGACGCCCTTCACACGGCACGCCTCGAGCATGTTGAGGTTGATGCTGGCGGAGTTGTGCATCACCTCGGCGTCGTGGTCGCCGGAGAAGATGTAGCCGGCGCCCCCCATGTCCGCGGCGAGCTGGTACACCTCGTCGAAGCCCTGGTCGACGACCCGGTTGCAGAGCAGCGGGTCGCGCAGATCGCCGACGACGAACTCGTCGGCGGGAGATTCGCGATATTCGTGGCGCTTGATGTCGACGCCGCGGACGTGGAACCCCTCGCGCTTCAGGCGCTGCACGAGGTGGCCGCCGATGAATCCGCCTGCGCCACACACCAGCGCGGTCTTTGCTCTAGCCATGGTCGGCGTCGCTTTCGTGATGGGAACTGAACAGCTCCCGCAAATTATAGAAGATGAACATCGGCACCACCTGCAGATACCGCTTGTAGAGACGCCGCGGCTCGAGGCAGAGCCGGAAGAGCCATTCGAGCCCCATCCTTTGCACGACGGCAGGCGCCTGGCGCGTGCGGCCCGTGTGGAAGTCGAACGCGGCGCCGACCGTGACGATGAAATGCGCGTCGAGGTAAGCCGCGAGCCTTCGCGCCAGCGTCTCCTGCTTCGGCGTGCTGATGCCGATCCAGACGATGTCGACCGCGAGCGCGTTCGCGCGCTCGGCGATAGTCTGCACCTCGGCGTCGGTGAGCGTCCGGAACGGCGGGCAGTGCGTGCCCACCACGCCCGGATTGCCGAATTGGTGCGCACAGACCGCACGGAGCTCGTCCGCGACGCCTTCGTTGCCGCCGCACAGGAAGTGGCGGACCGGCTGCTCGCGGGTGGCCGTCAGAACGCGGCGGAAGAACTCCGGTCCGTAGCAGCGATCCATCGCCTTCGCGCCCTTCAGCCGCCCGATCCACACGCCCGGCATGCCGTCCGGCAGGTTCCAGTGGCATGCGCGGAGGACGGCGGCGAACGCCGCGTCCCGCTGCGCCAGCACCAGGCCGTGGGCCCCGGTGGCGCTGACGCAGCGATTGAGGCGCCGCGCTCCGCCCGTGCACGTCGCGGCAGCGTCCGCCACGGCGCGCGCGAGCCCCTGGTCGTACAGCGGAATGCCGAGGACGTCGACCATGTCAGATGCGGACGAGCGCCGGATGGTGGGCGCGCATCCACGCGACCGTGGCCGCGATGCCGGCGTCGAGCGAGTACGGCGGCTCGCCGAGCAGCGCGAACGTCGCTTCCATGTCGGCGGGATTGCCCGTGATCATGTTGCGGTAGCGCGACGTCGTGATGGGGAACGCCACCTTCGCCGCCTTCAGCGTGTCGCCCACCAGCGCCAGCGAGCGCACCAGCGGGCGGGGAACGACGCGAACGTCGCGTCCCGTCTGCGCGCGGGAAAAGCCGTTGGCCCAGTCCAGGAGATTCACCGGACGGTCGCCGACGTAGAACACGCGACCCGCGACGTCCGCCGGCGGCAGCGCCAGGAAGCGCAACATCTGCCACACGACGTTGCCCACGTAACCGTACGAACGGAGCACCGGCTGGCGGCCCGGGTGCGCGTACTTGCCGCCCGCGAGCACGCGCCAGAACTCGTGCGGGTAGCGCGGGTGCCACGGGCCCCAGATGTTCGTGGGCCGCACGATCGTCCACGCGCAGGCAAGGCCCGCGGCGCGCGTCAGCCGCTCGGTCTCCACCTTGCTCTGCCCGTATACGGTATAGGGTGCGTAGTCCTCGTCGCCGGCCGGCGTGCCGTGGAACTGGTGGACGAACTGGGTCGACGTCACGATCAGGCGCAGGACGGATCCGGCCCGCGCGACGGCATCGAGGACGTTCGCGGTGCCTTCGATGTTGGCGCGGTAGTCGGCCAGCGTCTTGCCTTCGACGTCAGTGCGCGCGGCGAGATGGACGACGTCGGTGGGCCGCTCCGCGACGACGATCCGCGCGAGCTCCGCACGGTCGAGGATGTCGCAGCGGACCCAGTGCTGCGCCTGCCGCGCATCCCGCGGCGCGTCCGCGTCGACGTTGACGAGCCGCAGGCCTTCCGCCGCGAGCGTCTCGATCAGGTTCGTGCCGATGAACCCCGAGCCGCCCGTCACGAGCACGCGCCGCGTGCCGGCGCTCATGCCGCGGCTCCCGCACGCTCGTAGGCCGCGAGCGTTTCCTCGGCGCAGCGCCGCCAGGAGAAGCGCAGCACGTTCGCATGGCCGGCGGCGACCAGCTTATGGCGGAGGCCAGCATCCACGAAGCAACGCTCGAGCGCCGCCGCGATCGCGCCGACGTCGTCCGGATCGACCGCGACCGCGCCGTCGCCGGCGATTTCGGGCAGCGACGACACGTTGGAGATCAGCACCGGCACGCCGACGGCCTGCGCCTCCAGCACGGGGAGCCCGAAGCCCTCGTATGCGCTGATGAGGCACAAGAGGCCCGCGTTGCGGAGCAGCACCTCCTTTTCCTCCATGGTGACGTAGTCGAGGAGCGCCACGTTCGCCGCGCCGCCCGCGGCGGCGATCGCGGCCGCCACGTCGTCGTACGCGTTGTCGCGCGCGCCGACGATGACGAGCTTCTGCGCGATGCCTGCGGGCAGCCGCGCAAATGCACGCACCAGGTTCGGCAGGTTCTTGTGCTTCATGAGCGTGCCGATCGCGATCGCGTAGCGGCCCGCCTCCACGCCGTGCTGGTCGAGGCAGCGGCGTGCCGCTTCGGCGTCGTGCGCTCGGCCGGCGGCGGTGCGGTCGAACCCAAGGTGGATCGTCGTGACGCGGCGGGCGCCCATTGCGCGGAGATCCGCCGCCGTGCTGTCGGAGTCGGCGATGATCGTGCGGGAAAAGCGGATCGCGCTTTCGATCATCGTCCTGCGGACGAGCGTGCGCAGCCCCGAGTACTTGCGCGTCTTGAGCTCCGTGACGTCGTGGATCGTGACGATCGACGACAGCAGCGGGGACACCAGCAGCGTGTTCGGCAGGTGGACGAGGTCGATCCGCCGCCACGCGCACCAGAGCGGGAAGACGGCGGCCTGCCATGCATGGTAGAGGCCGCGCATCAGGAGCCAGGGACGCTGCCGCAGCGGCAGCGTCACCTCGGCGAAGTTGGGCGCATGGAGGTCGAACATGTAGCGATTGTCGCGGGTGGTGATCACGTGATACTCGTTGCGTGCGTCGATCGCCTGGAGGTTGGCGACGAGGTTGATCAGGTATTCAGCCACGCCGGTGACGCGGTCGGTGGTGGTCGCGGTGACGATGGCGATCCTCACGCGGACAGCGCCCCGGGGGTCGCGGCGCGCGGCACAAGCGCCTGGCCGCGCATCGGCGCCGTTCGCGGGGCAAGCGCCAGGTTGACTCCCAGCAGCAGGAAGAACGCGAACGTCGACTTGATCGTGAAGATGTGCGGCGACAGCACCGCGGTGATCGCGTAAGCCGCGCCGGTGAGCCGGATCTCGCGGTCGAGCGGGCCGTGCGGCCGCAGGAAGAACACGAACGCGGCGGCATAGAGGGCCAGTCCTGGCAGGCCCATCTGGTTGGCGACGTTCAGCAGCGCGCTTTCCGTCGACAGCGTCGAATAGGCGCTCGCGAAGATGCCGGCGGCGCCGATGCCGGAGCCGAGCGGCGAGGCGATGATGCCGCCCAGCCCGATCGCCACTGTCGTGAAGTGTCCCAGCGCATGCGGATCGTTGAGGAGCTCCAGGTAGGCCGCCTGCAGGTACCACGCAATCACCGGCACCGCCAGGAATCCGGCGGCGACGGCGGCGAGCGGGGGCAGCGCGCTCACCGCCAGCACCACCGCGACGGCGACGATGGGCTGGCGCGACCAGGTCAGCAGCATGGCGACCGCCAGCAGCACGAATACGAGCCACCGGCGGCGGCACCAGGCGATCACGAGCGCCGGCAGCACCAGGTACGCAAGATTGAGTGCGTTGAACGCCAGCCCGAACGCGCGGCGCCCGAAGTAGAACGAATACATGTTGTCGGGAAGCGCCCCGGAGGTCACCTCGTAGCCCTTGATCCGCTCGAGCTCGCCGAGATTCACCGTGGTCCAGAACTCGTCGCTGAGATACGCGTAATCGAAGAGCGCGCTCACGGCGACGAGGACGCACGCGGCAACGTAGAACCTGACCAGCGCTTCGGCGCGCTCCGGTTCCGCCCGGACAGCATCGCCGTACATCCAGCCGACGACCACCAGCGCGAGCGGCATCGAGAGCGTGCGGAGCTCGAACAGGACCCCGACGGCGGGATAGCGCGTCAGCCCCAGCGCGGCATACGCGGCGAAGAAAACGGCGAGCAGCAGCGCGATCACCACCGTCCGCGCATCGAATGCCAGGCGCCCCGCGTTTGCGCACAGGTAGAACGCGAGGAACGCGACGATCAGCGCTTCCTTCGCCCCGGATACGTACGGGACGAGGCCCTGCAGGCCCGCGTGGATCGCGGCGAGGTTGACGACGTCCTGCAGAAAGAAGAGCGTGATGAGCAGGAGGATGAACGCATGGACGGCGGCGGCGCGGCCCGCCGCCGATCCCGGGCGTGCCGCGACCGCGGCAATTCGCGGTCCGCTCATGGCGCGCTCAGCCGTCGGCATCGAGACGCTGCTCCGTCGACGCGTGCGCCGGCGTCGCGGACGGCGGCCGCGAGGCCGGCGAAAGCATGATGCGCAGCAGCTCGCTCGCGCGCTCGGGCTGTCCCCGCCCGATGCGCTTCAGCATCGACACCACCATCCCGGCGTAGACGGCAGGCATGCGCCAGGGAAAGAAGCGGCGCATGAAGACGAGGCGGCTGCGCGCGCCGTAGTAGTCGGACATCGCGCTCCGCCGCTCCGGCGCGCCGCTCGACCCGATCGATGCGCCCTCCTTGTGCCACACGAGGCTCGCGGGGGCGTAGCCGAGCGTGAAGCGCCCCCGCGCCCGCATCGCCCAGTCGAGCTCCTCGTAGTAGAGGAAATAATCTTCCGCCATCAGGCCGATCGCTTCGAGAAACGCGCGCGTGACGAGCATCGACGCGCCCAGCACGTAATCCATCGCCCCTTCGGCCGGTGCCGCCCCGGCGTCCGGCGAGAACGGCTGGCCGTCGCCGAGATGGCGCGTGACGCCGAACCAGCGATCCAGCGCGGCGCCGCCCTGCGCCTGGATGGTCCGGGGGGCGCGGTAATAGAGCACCGTGGAGCCGCAGATGCCGATGCGCGCATCGGCTGCCACCTTCGCTAGCAGCGTTTCCAGCGCGTCGGCGGCGACCACCGTGTCGTTGTTGAGCAGCCAGACCGCTTCGCATTGCGCATGCTTCAGCGCAAAGCGCAGGCCGACGTTCATGCCGCCCGCGAAACCGAGGTTGGCGCGATTGCGGATGACGGTCAGCGACGGCGCCGCTGCGCTCGGGGCTTCCGCCCCGGGCGCGGGCGCGGCCGCGCCCGCCTCGTCGGTCACGCGACAGGCGATCGGCTTGGCGCAGGGTGGGCTCACGTGGCAAGCGAGCTCGGGGGGGACGGCGTCCGGGGCGACCCGCTCGCGGCCCGCGGCCCAATCGACGATGTGCGCGACGGAGCCGTCGGTCGAGGCGTTGTCGCATACGACGACGTCGAAGCCGACGCCGCGCGACCGCCACACGCTCTCCAGGCACTCGACGGTGTCGCGCCAGCCATTCCAGTTCAGAATGACAACGAATACGCGCCCCGTCATCGTCAGCCACTCGGCGTTGCGCCGCTTTCCCCGCGATCGGCGCGGCGCCATTCGGCCATCAGCGCGTAGAGGACGCCGAGCAGCAGCCCGACGACCAGGAACCCCAGCAGGAAGATCTGCCGGCGGAAGCGCTCCCACGCCACGGCGCGCTGCGGCTCGGCGTCGAGCCGGACGGCCTGGTTCAGGAGCAGGTCGACCTGGCGAAGATCGCCGTCGATGTCCGCCAGGCCCTGGGCGATCGGGCTGGCGCGGGCGTCGCGGCTCTCGAGCACGGCCGCGCGCGTCGCGGTGAAGTCGGCGACGAGCTCCTGTGCCGTGCGGTTCGGCGTGATCTTCGAGCGCGCCCGCGTGTAGTAGTCGATCTCGAATTCGAGCTTCTGCAGCTGGCCGCCGTCGCGCGCGATCTGCTCGCGCGTGTTCACGAGATCGGATTCGACGCCCAGGAGCTGCACATCGAGCGGCAGGAACCGCTCGCCGTTGTTCTCGAGCGAGACCACCTGCCGCGAGTCGAGACGCGCCGTGGCCGGATAGCGCGCCCGCAGGCCCGCGAGGTCGTCGCGCTTGCGCTCGAGCACCGTGAGCTCGTTGTTGCTCCAGGCGATGGCCGAGCGCAGCTTGCCGGCCTGCGTCTCCAGCTCCCCGAGGCGCACCAGCGTGAGATCGCGGGCGCGGCCCTCGATCAGCACGTCGCGAACGTAGCCGCCCAGCGCCTTCGCGAGCTTCACCGAGGTGGCAGGGTCCGGAGTGTCCACGGTGATGTCCACGCCGAGGAACGCGCCGGTGATGTCCTTGGGCACTTCGGTCAGGTCGCGCACGTCGGACTTCGTGAGGGCGAAGCGCGGGGCCACCCAGCTCATCGGCGTCTCGCCGCGTCGCACGCGCGCGACGATCTTCTCCGTCTGGGCTTCGTCCAGGCCGCCGCGCGCGCCGAGCCAGCTCACGAACCGGTCGGAATCGCCGAGGCTCGTCGAGAAGCGCTTGAAATCCGGCAGCGCGATCATCGCTACGCGCAGGAAGACCTCGCCGCGGTAGCGGGCCCCGATCGTGTAGACGTAGAGCACGCCGATCGCGACGGTCGCGACGACGATGAGGCCGACTTGCAGACGGCGCGACCAGATCGCGGACGCGAGGTCGCTCAGGGAGACGCTGCGAAAAATCATCCTGCCATTATAGTCTGGGCATCCTCGTCATTCGCGGCCCACGCGTGTCAGGTCCGCGTCGACCATCATCGCGACCAGCGCCTCGAACTGCACCTGCGGCGTCCAGCCCAGCACCCGCTGCGCCTTGGAAGAATCGCCGAGAAGAACGTCCACTTCCGCCGGCCGGTGGAACTTCGGGTCCACAACGACGTGATCGCGGTAGTCGAGGCCCACGTGCGCGAAGGCCGCCTCGCAGAACTCGCGCACCGAATGGGAGATTCCCGTCGCGACCACGTAGTCGTCGGGGACCGCCTGCTGGAGCATGTGCCACATGGCCGCGACGTAATCGCCGGCGAAGCCCCAGTCGCGCTTGGCGTCGAGGTTGCCGAGGCGAAGCTCGCGCGCGCGGCCGAGCTTGATGCGCGCCACGGCATCGGTGATCTTGCGCGTCACGAACTCGATGCCGCGAAGCGGCGATTCGTGGTTGAACAGCAGGCCGCTCGACGCGTGCATGCCATGGCTCTCGCGATAGTTGATCGTCGCCCAGTGCGCGAACAGCTTCGCGACGCCGTAGGGACTGCGCGGATAGAACGGCGTCGACTCGTCCTGCCGCGCCGCGCGCACCATGCCGAACATCTCGCTGGTGGACGCCTGGTAGAAGCGGATCTTCGGATCGACGATCCGCACGGCCTCGAGGACGTTCAGCGCACCCACGCCGGTCACCTGGGCGGTGTTGACGGGCTCCGTCCACGACGCGCCGACGAAGCTCTGCGCGGCGAGGTTGTACACCTCGGCCGGCTTCGCCGCCTCCAGCGCGCGGATCAGCGACGACAGGTCGATAACGTCGCCGTAGACGAGCTCGACGGCGTCCGCGACGCCAAGGGCGCGCAGGCGCCATGTGCTGTCGCCGCTGCGCCGCGGCGAGAGGCCGTAGACGCGATAGCCCTTGTCGAGAAGGAGACGCGCGAGGTAAGCGCCGTCCTGGCCGGAGATTCCGGTGATCAATGCGTGCTGGGTCATGAGCGCTTTCGAATTTCGTCCTGGAGAATGTCCTGCAGTGTCTGGTCGAGCGGGATGGCCGCCGTCCACCCCGTTGCCGCGGCGAGCTTGGCCGGATCGCCCACCATGCGTCGCTGTTCGCCCGGACGCAGGCGCGCGGGGTCGACAATGAGCTCGACGGCGACGCCCGCGAGCCCCGCCAGCCGCGTCACGACGGCGCGAAGGCCCGCCTCGCGGCCGGAGCATACATTGTAGGGTTCCCCGCTGACGCCGCGATCGAGGAGCATCAGGTACGCGCGGACGACGTCGCGCACGTCGGTGAAGTCGCGGGTCACGTCGAGATCGCCGGTGACGAGCCGCGGCGGCGCGCGGCCGGTGGCGATATCCGCGATCCGCTGCGCGAAGTCGGCGACCGCGAAGCGCGGGCTCTGGCCCGTGCCGAGGCTGTTGAAGAGCCGCGTGATGACGATCTCGAATGGACCCGTCTGCGACCACTGGTAGCAGAGGGCTTCCGCCGCCGCCTTGCTGACCGCGTACGGATTGCGGGGGCGCAGCGGCAGCGTTTCGCGCACCGGCAGGTCGGCGTCCGCGACGCGCCCGTAGGCGTCGCCGCTGCCCACGAAAAGGAGCCGGCCGTCGAAGCTCCGGGCCGCGAGCGCTTCCAGCAGGTTGAGCGTGCCGAGGAAATTCACCTCGTACGTGCCCCGCGGATCCGCGAACGACTGCGGCACCGCGCTCTGAGCGGCCAGATGAACCACCCAGTCCGGCCGGGCGGCCTCGAGTGCTAGGTCGAGGGAGCTCCGCTGGTTGAGGTCAAACTCCGGCGCGTCGACGAGGAAAACGTCCGGGCGCGCCGCCGCCACGTGGGTGGCGAGATGGCCGCCGACGAAGCCGGAACCGCCGGTGATGAAGAGCCGCGTTGTCATGGCACGCACGATACCGTGCCTGACCGGTGAATTTCCCCCGTCTTGGCGTGATTATTGCGACTCGCTTTACACATGCGCGGGCCGGCCCGGCAACGGGTCGGAATCGTCGCTGGAAATGGCGCGGCAAACCCGTCCGTTCCCGCTATCCGTCTGACAGGAAATGGATTTCTTGTAGGACCGTTGGCCGGCATCTGTAGGACAGGAACTATTCCTGTATGTCACAAGCAAAAACGGTGTCGGATGGCCTTACATACCCACAGTGCGGGCCTTGTAACTCCATTGAATATTAACAAATTTTTCTTCAGGCATGGGTGTTGCATATATGTCGGCGTCATTACCGGAAAGCCACATCATGCAAACCAAGAAACTGCTTGCTGCGATCCTCGTCTCCGCCTCCATGCTCGGGGTGTCCGCCGCCCATGCCACGCCGATTTCCGGCAGCATCATGTTCAGCGACACGTTCGCGCCCGCGGACTTCGCCAACCTGAGCACGACGATCGTCTCAGGGCTGACGGCAATCCCGGTCGATCCGCCACAGCTGGCGCAGGCCTGCATCGGGTCGTTCTCCACCGGCGGGGCATGCATTCCGAACTCCGGCACGTTCGCCAACACGTTCACGCTCGCCGATCCGCTGGCGACGCAGGCGCTCTTCACGTACAACGGCTTCACGTTCACGATGACGAGCCTGTCCAGCGGCATCACGCGCAATGGGCTCACCTGCAACGCGGAGACGTGCAGCGATTCGCTGATCTTCGATGCGGTGGGCTCCGTCGCAGGCAACGGCCTGGACCCGTCGGCGGTCACGCTCCATTGGCGCGCGGATGGCTCCTGCACCCGTGCGGCCACCGGCGGCCTCGGCTGCCAGGCGGGCACGGCGACGGGCCACTGGCTCGCCACGGTCAACGCCGGCACGGTGCCGGAGCCGGGCACCCTCGCGCTGCTGGGCGTCGGTTTCGGCCTGCTGGGTTTCGCCCTTCGGCGGCCCGCCCGGCAGTAGTTGCTTTTCGCAATCGTCGTCCTGCGCCGGCGCCAGCCGGCGCAGTCGTTTATGCGCCCCTTTCGAAGCCTCGTCCCCCGGCGGTGGCCCGGCGCGTTAGAACAAGTCCACTCATGATTCCCAATTGGAGGTCAGTTTGAAGATATCTCATCATGCAACACTCGCCGGCATCGCGATGTGCCTCGGCGTCGCAACTGCCGCAGCGCCGTTCGCCGCCGGCGCGGCAGCGATGGGGAGCGCTGCGAAGCCCCTGCTGGAAGAGCGGGGGGCCGTCGTGAATGCCACGACCAGCGCCGCCGCGATCAACCGGATTCTCGATCGCTGGCAGCCGGTGACGGCGGTGCTGAAACAGGACACGCGCGTCTGGCGGTCCCAGTTCGGCGCGCTGCTGGAGCAGGTGTCACCCGCGACGCTCCAGTCGATCGACGCGATGGACGCCACGCCGGGCAGCGCGAATCGCACGCTCGCCAAGCTCTACGAGACGGCGTACATGGCGGCGGTCTCCGATGTCGGAACGCGATTCGCCGCCCAGGTGCGCAACGCGAAAGCGGGATCCAAGCTCGGCTCGGCCACCACCGACCTCGAGTTCGTGCCGATCCTTCCGTGCCGGATCGTCGACACGCGGAACTTGGCACCCGGCTCCGGCATCACGGCCGGCAGCCAGAAGAATTACTACTTCTACAGCGACGGCACGACGCCGCCGTCTTGGAGTACGCAAGGCGGCGTCGCGGGCGCGGTCGCCACCGGGTGTCCCAACACGGTGCTCGGCGGCACGCTAGGCAACACTCCGCCGGCGGCGATCATCGCCAACGTCACGGCCGTCAACACCACGGCGCCCGGCAACTTCATCGGCTGGGGCGGCAGTCCTTCGGTGATCCCCAATACCAGCGTCCTCAACTGGGACCATGCGGGCGAGATCATCGCCAACACGACGGTGATTCCCTGGGGCGGCCGCACCGGCGGCAACCTGGACTTCACGATCCGCTACAACGGTCCGGTCGGATCCGGATACTCCGAGGTCGTCATCGACGTGATGGGCTACTTCGTCGAGAACGCTGCCACCGCGCTGCAATGCGTGACCGCGACGAACTCGGCGACGATTCCCATCGGCACCGGCACCGATACCGCAATCGCCTACCCGGCCTGCCCGACCGGATATGCGAAGACCGGCGGCTACTGCAACGGCGCGGGCGGCGCGGCCACGAGCGGCATCTATCTCGTGGAGTCCGGCGAGGCAAGCTGCATTTTCCGTAACTTGGGCGGCGCGACGCCGACCGGCAGCGCGATCTCGCAGTGCTGCCGCGTGCCCGGCCGCTGAGCTTCGCCCTGCAGGGCGGCCGCAGCGGCCGCCCGCTCGACGCAACGCCCGGCCGCATGCCGGGCGTTGTGCATTGGCGCGGGCAAGACTGCAGGCACGCGCCGCTAGGCCGTCGCCAGCAGCCGCGTGATGTCCACGTCGTCGATCTGCTCCGGCTTCAGGTGGCGCTCGGCGTAGCGTCGATACACACCGGACGTCAGGAACAGCTCGAACAACTCGGCATCGACGTGCTGCTCGCGCCCCATGCGGGCCATGATCGCCAGGGCCTCCGACAGCGGCTTGCCCTTCTTGTACGGTCGATCGACCGAGGTCAGCGCCTCGAAGATGTCGGCGATGGCCATCATCCGCGCCAACGGACTCATTTCAGCCTTCTTTAGGCCCCGCGGATAGCCGGTCCCGTCCATCTTCTCGTGATGGCCGCCGGCGATCTCGGGCACGTCCTTCAGATGGCGCGGAAACGGCAGCTTCTCGAGCATGATGATCGTCTGGACGATGTGGTCGTTGATCTTGTAGCGCTCTTCTGTCGTCAGCGTGCCGCGTCCGACAGTGAGGTTGTGGAGCTCGCCACGGTCGTAGCGATTGAGCGGCGGATCGAGCGTGAATCGCCATGGATTGTCGGCCGCCACGCGCTCGCCGGCTGCGCGCAGCACGACGTGCTCGGGCTTGTCCGCGAGGAGCGGCTCGGCCGCGGGCAACGGCGACGGCGCGCGCCGCTCCATACGCTCGCGCTCCTCCCACGAAACACCGAGTCGGTCATCGAGCGTCCGCCGCCAGGTGCGCGCGGCGATACGCTGCAGACGATCCACGTCGGCGGCGGCGAGCGATTCGCCGCCTTCGTTGCAGCGGGCGACGAAAGCGAAATCCGCATCGAGCGCCGCAAGTTCGGCGTCGCGCGCGGCGCCAAGCGCGCCGGCGTCACCGCCTTCTGCGACCGCTTTCCAGTACGCAATTTCGGCGTCCCGCTTCAGCACCTCGAAGCGCATGCGGATCTCGTGGATGCGATCGCAGATCGTCTCGAGCTTGGTCGCCTTGTCGACCACGTACTCGGGCGTGGTCACCTTGCCGCAATCGTGCAGCCAGCTCGCGACGTGCACCGCTTCCCATTGCTCCTCGTCGAGCGTGAAGTCGCGAAACGGCCCGTCGCGGGCGTCGCACGCCGCCTGCGCCAGCATCTTGGTGAGCTCAGGGACTCGCTGGCAATGGCCGCCGGTATAGGGAGACTTGGCGTCGATCGCCGCGGCGATCAGCTGGATGAACGACTCGAGCAGCGCCTTCTGCTCGGCGATCAGGCGCCGCGCCTCGATGGAGATCGCCGCCACGCCGGACAGGTTCTGGACGAACGCCAGCACCTGCGGCGAGACGGAATCGGCGCGCACCGATCCGCTCATCAGCGACAGCACGCCATCGACGTCGCCGGCGCGGTCGCGCAGCGGAATGGCGATGAGGCCGATGTGCTCGGCGCCGATGGCGTTGGCCTCGGCGCCGAGCCAGTCGCGCGCATCGGCGTCGTCCGCCGCGGCGTCGGTGCGCACGGTGGCGCCGGTCGCCGCGGCGCGCGCGATGGGATTCGCGGCGGCGGCGAGCGGGACGTCGGCGGTGGCCCGTGCGAGCTGCGCGTCGCGCGCGCCGTGGCGCAGATACCCGGTGAGCGTCAGCGTGGTTGCCGTGGCGTCGAGCATGTGCACCGCCGCCGCATCGGCTTTGGCGAGCTCGAGCGTTTCCTCGAGCACCCGCGCCACCAGCCGGTCGATGTTTCGCTCGGCGGCGAGGGCTTCGCTCAGTTCGAGGAACCGCCGGACGGTGGCCTTGCTCTCGCCCAGCGCACGGTCGAGCTCGCCGATCTCGCGCACGCCCGAGCGTGCCGGCGGCGCGTCCGCGAAGTCGAAGGCCTGCATCCGGCGCGCGATCCCGGCGAGGCGCGCGAGCGGCGCGGACAGGCGGGACGCGGCGAGCCACGCGAACGGCAGCGCCGCGGCGAGCAGCAGGAGCGTCACGATCCAGCCCTCCGTACGGATCTGTCGTGCGCCCGAAAGAAGCTCTGACGCGGGCGAGGCAGATGCGAGGAATAGCGGGGCGCCGGCGTCGCCGCCGAGCGCCTCGATGCCTCCGATCCATTCCGTGCCGCCGACCGCGAAGCTGAAGCTGCGATCACGGCTGCCGGCGGCGAAGCGCGCGGCGAGCGCCGGCGCGGCGGCCCCCTCCGATTCGGCCAGCGTCGACAGGCGGACGTCCCCCGCCGCGCTCGCCTGCAGCGCCGCGGCCGCGCCGCGACCGGCGATGACGCGGCCATCGGCGGTCGTCAGGTAGAGCGCCGTCGATTCGGTGACCTTCTGGCGGGTGAGCAGCGCACGCAGCGCGTCGAGCGTGACGTCGGCGCCGATCGCCGCCTGCCGCGTCGAGGTCGCGCGGGCCAGCGTCAGCCCAGGCTCGCGCGTGGTGAAGAAGACGTAGGGCTCGGTGCGGATCTGGCGCGCCGATGCGATCGCGGCGCGATACCACTCGCGCGTACGCGGATCGAACGCGAAGTCCGGCCGCGCGTCGACGGCGATCGTCGAGAGGTCGTCGCGCAGGAAGCGGAACGAGGCCCGCGGGCCTGCCGGCGCGGCTTCGACGCTCTGGATGATGAACGCCGTCGCCTCCGGCGCGCGCAGCGCGGCGCGGACGCGGGGATCCGACGCGGGCCGCAGCAGGAAGAAGGCGCCGTCGGCGTAGCCCGCGTAGACCGCGGTCATCGCCGGGTTATGGCGCAGGCCTTCGGCGAGTGCGGGGACGTGGCGCAGCCGCTCGTCGAGCGTGCGGGCGTCGGGGAGCGACTGCGCGGCGAGGACGTCGACCAGCGTCTGCACCGGCGCCGTGGTGCGCGCGAGCGCCAGCATCGTCTCGCCGCCCATCCGCTCGAACACGTCGCCGCTCGCGTCGAGCGCCAGGCGGGACGTCTGCCTGTAGTTGTGGATGCCGAGGACGGCACCCGTCGCGAGCACGCTGGCCATCAGCAGCAGCGCGATGAAGGGCTTGAGGGAAATGCCGCGAAGTTTCGCCGGAATGGCCATCGACGCCGCAGTCATCATCCCTCTCCTGGATCAGCAGGCGCCAAGGCGCAAGCGGTACGCCGGCGACTCTAGCACCGGCGGCGCGATGCGCGGAGCGCTGAAAGCACGAACGCCCGGTCGAAGTTGACCGGGCGTTGGTGTTTGAGGGTGCCTGACGATGACCTACTTTCGCACGGGTAATCCGTACTATCATC
>Ga0207683_10000550_pt1 | contig 34690 bp, 34 predicted proteins | sample KBSM73metaG_FD_184333 | JGI IMG/M metagenome (GOLD analysis project Ga0207683, IMG submission 184333) | Miscanthus rhizosphere microbial communities from Kellogg Biological Station, Michigan, USA - KBS M7-3 metaG (SPAdes) (version 2) | ecosystem: Host-associated > Plants > Roots > Rhizosphere >... | reverse complement strand
CCCTTGCTAGTACCCTGCTGCCATTGTCGATAGACCTGCGTCACGATCGTCATGACCAGTACGGCCGAAGCCGCCCACCCTATGAGTTCTTGAAACGACACACATCCTCCGTTCTTCACCGTCCATTGTGAATGAAGGGCGCTTCTGAGCTGACCTGTCTTCCCAGACGCCCGTTCCTTCACTGTCCAATTCTGCCGCTGATCGCTCTCCAGTCGACCGACTATACCCTATTTCAGGACAGCGTCTTTATGGTAGAGTTTGTAAGTAACTACTCACTCACTCTCTTAATTAAAGATACCATGAGGCCAGCGCGCCCGCGTGAGACTGTGCGATTTTCCCGAACGGAACGGCAAGCCAGCATTATTTCCGCAGCCGCCTCGCTCTTTGCCGACAAGGGATTCAAGGGAACCACGACACGAGAAATCGCTAAAACCGCCGCGATCAGCGAAGCCCTCCTCTTCAAATATTTCCCGACAAAGCAGGCGCTCTATGCAGCCATTCTCGCGGAGAAGGCGCCGATCTCTCAGTTACTCGAAGTCGTCGAAGATGCCGCGAACAAACGCGACGATGTGCGGGTCTTCACGTTAATCGCGAGCTATCGCATCCATCGTGGCAGCGACCCCAGCTTGATGCGCTTGCTTCTCTTCAGCGCGCTCGAAGGGCATGAACTCTCGGAGATGTTTTTTCAAAACCAGCACCGCATGTTTTTCGAGTATCTGTCCGGGTATATCGCCCAGCGCATCGACGAAGGGGCATTCAAGCGAGTCGATCCCCTGTTGGCTGCGCGCGGCTTCATGGGGATGGTCGTGCATCATCGACTCCTGCACGAGATTTTCCGAATACCGACGCATTGCGCTCCCGAAGAATCGGTGCTCACCTATGTCCAACTTTTCCTCGACGGCCTTGTGAATATGGCGCCCCGACCTGCGAGAAAGCGAGCGAGGGCATGAATCGTCTTCGGCAACATGCCATCTTGAGCGTCGCGCTGATTCTCATCGTCGTGATCGGCGGACTTGTCGTCTTTCGCTTGAGCAGCAGCGGGGCGAAACCGGATGCCCGCAAGGTCCGGCAGATTACGGTCGGCACGGCCCTTCCCATCCGGCAGGACCTGGACATCCGATTGTCGTACACCGCCGACATTCAGCCATTTCAGCAAGTGAATATTTTCTCGCGGGTCGATGGCTATATTGCCAAGCTCTATGTCGATAAGGGCGATCTCGTCAAAGCGAACCAATTATTAGTCGAGGTCGATCACACCGATTACGTCCATGCCGTGAACCGCGCGAAGGCCAATCTGGTCGCTGCGCGGGCCGATGTACTTCGCCAGGACGCCAACGTCCGAAATGCAAAGCTGCAGCTCGATCGCATGCAGGCGCTGATCAAGAATCAATTCGTCTCACAACAGGATTTGGACAATGCGCAAATCGGCCAGGACATGGCGGCGGCGCAGCTCGAATCGTTGCGCGCTCAAGTCAAGCAGGTGGAAGTCGCGCTCCAGCAGGCCGAGACGAACTTGTCTTATTCTTACATACGCGCGCCGTTCGCCGGTTACATTGCCGAGCGCAATCTCGACGCCGGGGCCTTTGTCAGCGGCTCCACGGGCAGCAACTCGACCATGTCGCGCGGCATTCTCAATCTGCACGAAGTCGATACCGTCCGCACGCTGATCGAAGTCGTGGAAAAGGACGTGCCGCTGATTCAGATCGGGCAAAAGGCCGAGGTGCGCGCGGAAGCGTATCCTGAACGCGCGTTTGAAGGAACCGTCACCCGTGTGGTGCACGCGCTGAATCGACAAACCCGCACGATGACTGTCGAAGTGGATCTGCCGAATAAAGACCACCACCTCAAGGGCGGAATGTTTGCGCGTGTCGAAGTACTCGTGGGAACACATCGCCACGCAATTCAAATTCCGTCGGACGCCCTGACCCGGCTGGACGAGCTTCAATATGTCTACGTCGTGAAAGACGGGCAGGCGCTGCAAGTCCCGGTCGTAATCGGAGACCGGGTCGGCAGTCGTATTGAAATCGTCAAAGGCCTGGTGGGTGATGAACAGATCATCGTGTCCGGCAAGGATCTTGTCAGCACCGGTACCCCGGTCGAAGCGCGCCGCCTCGATTCCGTGCCTTCGATTCCAGCCGATATGAAGCCGATTCCGGCTCCCGCTCAAACCCCCGCCAAGGGATAGTATGTGGCTCACCCTCCTGGCGCTCAGAAATCGAATCGGCATCCTTATGTTGTCGCTGGCAATGGTCGTGTTGGGCTGGACCTCGCTGCAGCGCCTTCCGGTCGATCTCTTCCCCAACATTCAAGTGCCGGTCGCATTCGTCGGCGTGGTCTATAAAGGCGCCCCGCCCCTGGATATCGAACAAAGCGTCGTCTATCCGATTGAGAAGGCCGTCAGCTCCGCCTCCAATGTGGAGCACGTCGAGTCGTTTTCCAAACTCGGCATCGGCGCGGTACAGATTTGGTTCAATTGGGGCGCCGACATCAACGTCGGCCAAATGGAGGTGATGCAGCGGGTCACCCAGATTCTCAACAGCTTGCCACCCGGCATTTTGCAACCCTTCATCGTCAAGTTCGACGTATCCAACATTCCCGTCGCCATCGTGACCGTCGCGGGCGGAAATCTGGATGAGCGCGCGCTGTATGACCTGGCGTTCAACACCATCGCCCCGCAAATCGAACAACTGCCGAACGTGGCCGCCGCCACGGTGGAAGGCGGCAAGATCCGTCAGATCAATATTAATCTCGACCCCGGACTGCTCAATGCCCGGGGCTTGTCGATTCTGGATGTCGTCAATGCCGTGAAGGCATCCAACCTCATTTTGCCGTCGGGAGATCTGAAAGCCGGCAATCTCGATTACAACGTCTTCACGAACAACCAGTTCAAGACGGTGGAACCGATCAACGATGTCGTGGTGAAGGTCAACCCGCAGGGTAATCCGGTGCGCGTCAAGGACGTAGGCATCGTCGCCGATTCGTCCGACATTCAAACGAATATCGTCCGCACCGACGGCCAGCGTTCCGTCTATTTACGGGTCAATAAACAGCCGGCTGCCAATACGGTGCAGGTCGTCGATGCCCTGAGAGCCGCGTTGACGAATATGATCGGCATTCCTCCCGGGGTGAAGCTTGGCGTCTCGTTCGATCAATCGACCTATATCCGCCAATCGATCCAAAATCTGATGGAACAGGCGCTCCACGGGTCGCTTTTGGCCGCCGCGATCATCCTCATCTTTTTGCGTAACCTGACCAGTACATTGATCATCTCCGTCGCCATTCCATTATCCATCCTCGTCACGTTCATCATGCTCTACTTCACCGGCCAGACGCTCAATGTATTCACTCTGGGCGGATTGGCCCTCGGCGTCGGCCGCTTAGTGGATGATTCGATCGTGGAGCTGGAAAACATTCAGCGCCATCTCAACACGGGACAGTCTCGTTGGCAGGCCATCGTAGAAGCGGCGCGAGAAGTGGCCATGCCGATCTTCGCGTCGACCGTGACGACCGTCGTCGTCTTCTTACCGATCCTGTTCGTCGTCGGCATCGCAAAGCTGCTGTTTATCCCGCTCACGCTCACGATCGCAATTGCGCTCTTCACGTCCTTCTTCGTCTCCCGTACCGTGACACCCGCCCTGTGCTTCAAGTTTCTCAAACCGGAACATGAAGTCCAGCGATCGATGCCGGGAAGTGTGAGCCGCTTGATGGACCGGACGCGCCTCCTATACGAGCGGATGGATAGACGTTATCAGGAGATGCTGTCGTGGGCGTTGGCGCACCGAAAGATCCTCATCGGATCCATCCTCTTATTCTTTGTCGCATCCTTGTTGCTGGTTCCTCTCATCGGCACGGAATTCATTCCCGTGACCGATGAAAGCCAATTCCGCATTGTCGTGCGCGCACCGGTGGGGCAGCGCATCGAAAAAACGGAGCAGCAAGTGGCGGAAATCGAGCGTGTGCTCCGGGAGAATATTTCTCCGCAAGAAATCGACACGATCGTCTCCAGCACCGGCGTCCTGCAGCAAGGACGGTCGTCGCTTTTTAATCCCAACACCGGCCCGCACACGTCGCTGGTCCAAGTGTATCTAGTGCCGCCCGATCGGCGGCGGCGCAATCAGGTACAGATCATGAACGACGTGCGCCCGAAAATCCTCACGCTGTTTCCAGGTGTCGCGATGTTCTTTGATCCGGGCGGCATCGTGAAGCGGGTCACCAGTTTCGGCTCCCAAAAGTCGATCGACGTCGAGATCTATGGATACGATCTTGAAAAGGCCAGAGGCGTCATTCGGCAGGTTGAAGGATTGATGCATCAAACGGCAGGACTGGCCGATATTGAAGTCAGCCGGGAAGAAAATTATCCGGAGCTGGATATCAATGTCGATCGCGAAAAGGCCGCTTTACTAGGTATCAGCGAGACGAATGTCGCCAATGCCGTCCTCTACTCGCTCAACGGCAATGGACAGACAGACCCGATTATCTTCACCGATCCGACCAACGGGAACGAGTATTTCATCAGCGCGTGGCTTGACGAGAAGTATCGAAAAGATCTGACGGACCTCGACAATCTTCTGCTCACGACGAAAAACAGCGAACCGGTGCTTCTGAAAAATATCGCCTCGGTGCGACTGAACTCCGGCCCCGTCAAAATCGATCGGAAGTATTTCCAGCGCGTGATTCACATTACGGCCAATCCGGTCGGGCGTGACCTCGGCGCCATTGCCGACGAGTTGGAAAGCAAGTTCGCGGACATGCAATTGCCGCAGGGCTTCACCATTCGCCTCTCGGGACAAATTCAGCAACAACGCGAAACCTTCGAAGGTCTTTTACTCGCCATCCTACTGGCCATTATGTTGGTTTACATGGTCATGGCGGCGCAATTTAAGTCGCTGATCGATCCATTCATCATCATGTTTGCCGTCCCGCTCGGATTGCCGGGCGTCATCCTGACGCTGTTTCTCACGAACACGACGCTCTCGACGACGTCATTTATGGGCGTGATTATGATGTTGGGCATCGTCGTCTCCAACGGAGTGCTGCTCGTGGACTATATGAATGTCCTCCGTCGACGCGGCTTGGGTTTGCACGAGGCGGTGTTGCTCGGCGCGCGTACACGGCTGCGCCCTATTTTAATGACGTCTCTCGCGACCGTCTTCGGGCTGCTGCCGATGGCCATCGGGTTGGGAACCGGCGGTGAGACGAATGCGCCTTTGGCTCGCGCCGTGATCGGCGGGTTGAGCATCTCAACAATGCTCACCCTGTTTCTCATTCCAACACTCTATCTGATGTTGGAAGAACGCTTTCCGCGAAGACGCTCGCCCGAAGAACCGGCCACAACTGAGACAGAGCTGATCGCTGCGCCGCCGGCACAGCCGACCGAATACCCGGCCCACTGACAGTGAAGGTGAGGACAGGACGATTCGAGGGAGACTCGGATTTGCGGTCAGTGTACGGTGGGGAAGAGAGACTTCAACTGAAGCGCCAGTCCTAAATCGCCGGCGACGCGGATGCGGCCCGACATGAAGACCGATGCGCCGTCCAATCGTCCGCTCAAGACTCCCAGGCAGTCTTCGCCGGACATCGAAAAGACCACGTTTGGATTGGGATGGGTCCCTTCATTCACGGCACATATCCCATCCTCGATCGTCATTTGATATTGCCCGCCTTGCGGTCCGCTCAGATCGAACTGATAGACCGCCGCGAGACCTTCCGCCGCCTCCGCATCGAATTTCTGAGGGAGGCAGCGGAAAAACTCTGGGACAGAAGTCGGTTTCATTAGAGTGGGTGCGGTTTAGTAGCGAAGCGTCATCGAACTCGTACTGGTCCGCGCCCCAAAGAATTGCTTGGAAAAGGCCTCGACAATTTTCGGATCATAGCCCTTGCAACTGAAAATATCGAGATAGGCCCGATTCGTGTCATTGGCGAAATGGCCGCTGATGAGCGACGTCTCGATGAGCTGGACCATTGAATAGCCTGCCACCCGTCCGTCACCGAAATGTACGATCTGACAGTCGCCATATCGTTTCATGCCGATCAACTCGCACAGGGCGACGACATACGCCTGAATATGCTTGGGATCTCGAATTGAGTCGGGATGGCAATCTTGCAGGTCGACCGAGGTGGACAGGCCCCACGCTTTCCCCTCCCCGACCAGGTCTTCACCCATATCGGTCGAGGACGGTGTTGGGGCCATCGTTGGAAAGATCACACTCTCTGCGCTCAGGGGTGCGCTCATGCGAAATCACCTCCGGTTAAGTGGTGTAGGCCAACAATTGGGGCCGCACTATAGAGTACTCATGGTCCGCTGTCCAGAAACTTTTTCGGACCTGTACGCGGACGCAGCGATTGACTTGACGAGGACCGGTCGGCGAGAATCTATCCATGTCTGACGCGCCTCTCCATCAGCCCATTCCAACCGCAACATCTCTATCGGATATTCCTGATCGTTTCTGCACTTGGTGCAAAATTCTCATGCAGAAGCGGCTCGTGGCCGGCGAACGATTTATTCACTACACCTGCCCGCAGTGCATCTTCCAGCACACATCAAAGCATGGTCCATCGGCCGGCCGATAACGCACGGCCGCTGACAACGATCGTCGTCTATTTTCAGCAGACCCATCTGTTATGTCCCGCAAGTCCGCCAATTTGCGGCGGCCATTCAAATTCGTACACTTCGCCAACCTCAAGTTTTTATACGTAAATCCTCAACGGTTCAGAATCTGGAAACTCTTCTATACTTGATGAGTCGGTCGTACTGATCGACTTTCAAAGGAGGGTCATTATGCGAGACAGTAGGACGATAACAAACGCCATGCGACTCGGCGCGGCGACCGGACTCATGGGACTTTTGTTGTGCGCTCCGGCGGTCTACGCCGGCTCCTCGACCGCTCCACCGTCGCATGTAGCCAAGGCGCCGGTCTGCGATCCCTCAAGCCATCCGAAGATCATGAAAGTGACGCCCGACACCGTGAAGCCGGGTGATAAGGTCACGATCAAAGGTAATCACTTTGGGACGCGAGAATGTTTTCATAATGTCTCGTTCGGTTCTTCCAGCACCACGTTCAGTTATGTCAATGACACCACCCTGGAAGCGACCGTCCCGTCATTGAAAGCGGGAATCGCGTCCGTCAACGTGTTGACCGAAGGCGGCACATCACAATCGGTTGTGCTGGTCAACGCGAAGTAGCCATAGCGGCTCGGCTACCAGACGCTGGTAGCCGAGCCTCAGAGGCCCTCCCTTCCTCAAATTCCGCATCAATACGTGACCGTGTGAAAATCTAACGCTCCTCCGGCTTCTGTCGCTACCCGAAACCCGATTCTCCCGATCACCCGTCCGTCTTCTGTTTCAACGTCGACTCGCCATTCGCCCGGCGGCACTCGTTGCTTGATGGTATAGCCCCGGTATCCGCCTTCCCGCCCGCCGGAGATACGGATCGGAATTCGATCGGTCGTTGAGAATGCCGATCGGGTCGAGCGTGTTCCCGATGAGATACCGCGATACTGCCATCGGTGATAGATCGTGATATTCAGATCGACCGGCGCAAAGACGGCGGTGAAACAATAGACCGGCCCTTCGCCGTGGAACAGATCGTCGGACCGCCTGAGGAACTGATACCACGCTCCCTTCTCAAAGGTAACACGGTAGGCGTGATCAATCTTCTCCACCTGATGATAGACCCCTCCAGCTTTGAGCGAGAGCGGCACCGGGGGAATCCAGTTTAAAAAGTAGAACGCCACCAGAATGGCGACGACCACCACCGCCGGCCAGCCGGTCTTGATCGCGTCCTTCCGCGATCGGCCCGGGATCCCCTGATAAACCAGTTCCACGATGCGTAGGGCCAGCAACAGACTCAAGGCCGCGCCGAGCACAATCATGATTCTGCTCATAAATCCCGTCAGCACCGGCAGGAAGAATGTGAAAAAGCAAAAGGCCACAAGGGCATATAGGCTGATCAGCAGTGTCAGGTTCGAGAGTCGGTTATGTAAAAATTCGTTCCCAACCAAGAGGATGACGAGCAGTGCAAAGAACAAAGCCGTCGTCGTCAACGATGCGCTTTGAGAATAAAAGATGGTGTACGCGCTGAAGAGACCGCCCAGCAAAAACTGAATCGCCATGGGGTAGTAGGGTTCCGCCCGATTGAGGACGTGCGGGGCAGTGGAAGAACCGGGCACGGCCGCCTTTCCAAGATCGGCTCGCCCCTTCAGCACGATCAGTACGCCCAACAGGCAGAGATACAGAAGGAGAATTAGATTATCGATAAGGCGGTCGATTCGAGTCAGGGTGACCGTATCGTAGGTGACGCCGGCAAAAAAGAAGACGATGGGAAGAAAGGGCTTAGCCAGCGCTCCCCGCAATTTCGTGGAGAACGAAGTCACAAATCGGTACGGGATGTTTCCATGCGACGGACAGACGCCATAAGACAAGTATAGCTAAGGAAACGGAGGAAGCGGCGCATACGTCATCGGGAGGCCCAGGAGTTCCTCGAGCCAGGGACGCATGTCCTCTTCAGGCAGCGGCGCCTTATTCAGTCTGGCCTCGAGTTGAAAGGCGCCGTCCAGCCCCACCAAGCCGATGATCGCCGACGCATCGTCTCTCTCCGCTAACAGCGTTTGCGTTTGAAACTCGCACAAGGTCGCATATAGTCTCCCGCTCGGCGCAATGGCGCCGAGTATTTCCGGGATCTCATCAAGAGGGCTATGCGCGGAACAGCGATACATAGAGCGCGCTCCTCCGTCGATGGCTTGAAATTCGGATAGAGCCTCTTCAGAAAAACCGGTCAGATAGGCGCGCACGGTCGCCGGCCGATTATCGGTCACCGCCAATCGACTTGCCGGCACAAGGAATTCAAACGCGTCTGAGGAGTTGAATTCGAACTGACAGGGACCGAAGGCATCGGGCCACGAACAGAACAGTGGAGCTCTCGCATCTTCGGATGCGATGACGATCTGTCCGTTGAGAATGTCCGCCTTCAGCGGCAGCCCAAGGAGCACAATGGCTTCTTGAAACGCCGCTTTCCGCTCTTCCAGCCAGAGAGGACGTTCCACATCGGCACGCGTTTCTCCCGGGGTGATGACGTCGGCCGTATGCAGACGCACGCGAATGAAGGTATGCGCATGGCGAAAGCCAAGCCAAAACATCGCGCGTGGAAACAAGGTGCGCAACGGCAGAGAAATATTCCATGGATGGCTGATCGAGCAATAGGTTCCCAGCGCCTCATGCCGCAAGTACACCATGTGGAAGGCTCCGGCCAGAAGGAAAAAGTCCCCTTGCCAGTGATCGCGCACCTGCACCAATGTAACGTCTTCGGTCGACCATGGGTCCAATCGATCGAGGTCATCGGGGGTCTCCACGACCCATTCTTCGATATAGGTGATGACGTCCTTCGCCGGGTTCGCCGGCTTGAGACCCAAGCCGGCCAATCGTTCACCCACCGACAGCACCTGGTTAAAATCCAGCTTCCCTTGTGATTCCCACCGACGTTCTCGCATGGTTTTCTGCTTGTTCCTCGGCGGTCCCGGCACTGGCGAATAGAGACGGGCTGCAGTGATCTATTACCTGAGACCGCGCTATTGTTTCTACCCTGGCTGACAGATCAGCGGTCGCTATCCACGGCTTACCTGACTTGCAACAAACCCTGTTCGACTTTCGCGTCCTCCATCAGACGGTCCATGCTTTCCTTGAGCATGATATCAATAGCGTCCTGTACGTCCCGATCATTGAAAACCACGACCGTCTTAGCCCTCGATCCGTGCAAGGTCATTCGTGCCAGGCTTCCATCTTTTTGATTGCGGGCCTGAAGAGCCACTTGCATCCTGGTCGAAATATCGGTCAAAAGGGACTTACTGACGGCCTGAACCGAAAACTCCTCGACCTGGCCGGAAATCACCGCCTCGGCGGCCGACTGATGGCGTGCCGTCTCGGCCGTCTGCGCCACGGTAACTTGCCATCCTTTTTGTTTCAAATAGTCCGCCATGAATTCCGCCACGACCTGTCCCGGTCTATCGTTCCACACCGTATAGCTGGTGTAGCCTCCCCTCGCGTGGGTTCTTCGCCCGATGGAACCCTTGGCTAACCTGTGATCTTCGAAGGGCACAATCACTACGGTCAGTTTCTCTTGTGAGAGCGCAATGTCCGCACGACTGAGCGGAAGCGCGCCGGGATATAACATGACGGTCTCTCCTTTTCCCGCGCATCCCTGCAAAACGATCAGCATCCACACACTCAGCCACCACCTCGATTGAACCAAGACAACCTCCTTGTGCAAACTCTTACTGGATGACGGCGTATCGGTGAGAAGTCTAAGTCGTCGAGAATAAAAATGCTAGAGCGTCTACACGTCCACCGACGGCTTGTCCGTCGACCACCAATTCACGCGATAGTGGCATTGGGAAAGCGCCGCCAACAGCACAGCCACGACCAGAATAAGCAAGGCCGCTTTGGTTGTTGTGGGGAGACTCGCTGAACCGGAGGAAGGCGGTACGTCGCGTCCGCAGAAACGACAGACGACTGCTGAAGGTTGGATAGACTCGGCACAGAAAGGGCACGGCCGCCGTCTCGGCGGCAGTATAAACAGCAGCAGACCCGCGAGTGGAGTCAAAACGATAGATAAGAGAAACCAGCCGAAGGCGGAGCGACCGAATTCTCGCGACGCCAACACGGCCACCGCGAGAGCCAGGACGCAATACAGGCCGATTCCAATTTCCATAGAGTGTGGCGAGTCCGAACGATCGCGTGATCTTGGAGGGCGGCTTATACGGTCATGATCGGCAACATGGACCGGACCGCTTCTCGACCGGCCTGAACGACATGCCCCTCGGCCACAAGTGGATCGTCGTGACGAACGTACCGTGCGATCTTAAAAAACCGGCGGCCCGACAACACCGCCGCGATCTCGGATTTGCGATCGTGGGTCAACGGCAGGGTATAACCTTCCCCCTGTTTCCATTCCCAGGGCGTCGCGCTGAGCGAGAGGTGGAGGTCCTTTCCCGCCACTTGATGATATCGATTCATCAGATTCTGTTTGCATTGAGACAGACGTCCACCTTCGACAATGAACGCAAAGACGAAATGATGGCCCCACCAGAAGAGTGATCGAACCGTGAATTTGTCTGCTCCGTCGAAATGTTTCGGGAAGTCCAAATATTGATACGGATAGTGTTCCAAGTGTTCGCCTTTGACGAACTGGAATTTTCTGATATCGAACGAAGACGGGGCCACGAATTCCGCTCCGGCGATCTCGTCGGCAAGCGCCCCATGTAACTCATCCAGAAGCGCTCGCACTTTGTTCATGATGCGCGCTTTCTGCATGAAAAACTGCTCATCGGCCATGAGCCTGACTTCGTCCGGCGTGAATGACACGAGATCCTCTATGAGGGCAGGGTGTGCTGTCGGTGGAACGTTATGCGGATTCTGGCGCTTCCAGCCTCTTGATAAACCAGCTCAGTCGCTTCCAGTCCTCATCGGTCATATCGACAAACTCGACTCCGAACGCGGTTCCACGCACCCATCGAACCGCCGCAACCGTGGCGAGGTCAGCCGTTTCGTCGGGGAGGAACAATTTCAATTGAAGCGCAGTGCCCGTCTTGACGACGGCGCGGCTTTCCACCCGGCATCCACGCACGGAGAGGTCCCCGAGGGTCCCTTCCCCTTCTCCTCCTACGACATTTACGGATGAAAACGTACTACGAAATTGAACAGGGAATCGGATATGCCGCCGTTTCTCCTCTGTAAATTCGCCGGATGACATAGATCTCGTGTCCTAGACTCAGCAATGGACTTGCCTAGAGTAAATCAATCACCGTTGATGAGTCTCAAACATGGACACGTCCACGCTAAACACGCGGCGGCACTCCGCGCAACGGAGCCCGGCTGCGTCCCGCACCACATCGATAACGTTGATCCCCAACGCCGCTTGATGCGCGTCGATGCACGCAGCCAGATGGTCGAGCGCTGGAGATCCATGCTGATCCATCGGCTGGTCTTGTCCGGGCAAGTGAGTCGTCAGGGCTCGGACTGTGACTCGATGCGACATTCGGCAGGAACTGCAGGAAAGGATCAGGTGTGCGGGGGGAACAAGCTTTTTGATGCTCAAACAGAGGGGATGCACGGAGAAGCACTGCTGAAGGAATGCGCCGCTGGAATAAATAGGAGACATCCGCGTGTTCGCAACGCGGCTAAAGAGTCAGACGGGCCAGTGCGATCAACGCAACGGCTCCCGCAACGTACGGAATCAGGCAAGAATAGAGCAACATCTTCATGCGCGTCTCACGCGAATAGTCCGGATGGCGAACCTGTTGTTCCTTGTAAATGAATTCATAGATCAGGACAGCCAGCGTCAAGGTCAACGCCAGGACACGGCTGGTGCGCGGCCATGAATACGCCCCGCTCAATACAAAGTCCATGGTGAAAAACCCGCTGAAGAAAAGCAGGCTCGGCGCGACGATTATCCGAATCGCATCTGCGAACCTCGCCTGCCACACTACGGCCTTGGCGACAGATCCATCTGATGGGAGATCGGACGTCATTGAGCTACGACCGGTTCAATAGGTGGAACGACAACCGGGACATCGAGGGCCTGACAAGACTTGCACACACGCGGCCGCTTTTTCAGAAACGAGACGGCCCCCCGCGCCAAGCAGCTATAGTGGATAAATTCATCGCATACTGTGCAGCGCGACCAGCCGCCGCGAAAGAGGGTGACGTTCCGGTACAATCCCTTTTTGCAGACCTTACAAAAGCGTGGCTCGATACCCAACAGCATCGGCTCCCAATCGCCACCGGCCTTTCGAATGCTCATGAAGCGAGTATACTGAAGCCCCCCGATAAATAACAAGACAGCTCGCCCGACAAAGAGTTGTAGCCACAGCCCCTCGTTTGACACGTCGTCAAATCCTTTGTTACTCTCTCGCCCCGTTACCACTCTGTGAGAGCGAAGGATTGCGCCCACCGTGGAGATCAGCCGATATCTCGAAGACAAACGCCGCGAGGTCGACCACTTTCTGAATCAGGTGATACCGGCTGAGAACCTAGAACCGACCACCCTTCATGAAGCGATGCGGTATAGCGTGTTTGCGGGAGGCAAACGGATCAGGCCGATCTTAGCCCTCGCCGCTGCCGAGGCGTTCGGTGAACCTCCGAAAGCCGCGCTCGCCGTCGCCTCGTCACTGGAATTGATCCACACCTACTCCCTCATTCACGACGACCTCCCGGCCATGGACAACGACGATTACCGCCGTGGCAAATTGACAAATCATAAAGTCTATGGCGAAGCGATGGCGATTCTCTCCGGCGATGCCCTTCTGACGCTCGCCTTCGAACTCTGCAGCCGAGCCGACCTTCTGCAGGGATTGCATCCGGCGCAACAGGTCCACATCATCTATGAGCTGGCTGTGGGGTCTGGCCACCTCGGCATGGTGGGTGGACAGGTATTGGATATTCAGGCGGAGCGTAAGGACATCGATCTTGATGCCTTGCAAACCATCCATGTGCACAAGACCGGCAAGCTGATTCGCGCCGCCGTGCGGATGGGGGCGTTGACCTCGTCCGCCGATGCCGACCAATTGCAGCATCTGACCGGCTATGCCGAAGATATCGGCCTGGCCTTTCAAATCGCCGACGACGTCCTGAACGTGACCGGCACGCGCGAACAGTTGGGCAAAAACGCGATGACCGATGCGCAACGAGGGAAAAAGACCTACCCCACGTTCTATGGAGTTGAGGGAGCTCGTCGTCTCGCCGACCAATGTGTCGAGCGAGCCATTGGACGACTGGCCGGGTTCGATGCCAACGCCGATCCACTTCGCGAGTTAGCCACTTATATCACGGCGCGTCAGAACTGACCCGTTACGAGCTTGGCAGACGCGGACCGAGATGCCATGATATCGCGTACAACAACGACTCGTCTGCACTTCAGTAGCTCGCCCCATACGATATGAAAGCGTTGGTCACAGGCGCAACGGGTTTTATCGGAGCGGCCGTTGCGCGCGCATTGATCGCGGAAGGGACGGAGGTCCGCGTCCTCGTCAGGCCCAATAGCGATGTGCGAAACCTTCGCGAATTACATGTCGAACAGGTGTACGGCGATTTGAGAGATCGTGCCTCGCTCCGGCAGGCATTGAGGGACTGTCAGCAGCTCTATCATGTGGCGGCGCACTATGCGCTCTGGGCCAAAAGCCCGGATATTTTTTATGATATCAATGTGACCGGCACGCGGCTTCTGATGGAAGCCGCGCGCGAAGTCGGGACGGAGCGGATCGTCTATACGAGCACGATCGGCGCGATCGGCCTTCCACCGAATGGGGGGGTGGGAACAGAAAAGACGCCGGTCACGCTCTCGCAGATGGCCGGGCATTACAAGCGATCTAAATATCTGGCCGAACAGGAGGTGCTCACCTTTGCGCAGGAGGAACTGCCGGTCATCATCGTGAATCCCAGTGCACCGGTGGGCGCAGGCGATGTCAAACCGACACCGACCGGCCAGATGATTGTGGACTTTATGAAGGGCCGCATGTGGGCCTATATTGAAACGGGAATGAACCTGATCGACGTCGACGACGTGGCGATCGGCCACCTTCGCGCGATGGAGCGCGGACGAATCGGCGAGCGCTATATTTTGGGACATCAGAACCTGACGCTTCGCGAGATTTTCCAGATGCTGAGCGGGTTGACCGGTATCCCGGCGCCTCGCCTGAAATTGCCGTGGCAAGCGATCTTGCCCTTGGCTCACGCGAATCGATGGTTCGCCGACTACATCAGCCGGCGGCCACCCCGCATTCCATTGGAAGGCGTACGGATGGCGAAGTACCATATGCACTATGACTGCCGCAAGGCCGTGCGAGAATTAGGGCTGCCGCAAACACCGGCGGAAGTCGCCTTGGGAAAAGCGGTGAAATGGTTCCGCGATCATAATTATGCGTGAGGCGACGCGCATGGAAACTGGAGTATCGAGTGTCCGCTTTTCTGCGTGGCGGACCTCGTCACGGCGATTGCCGTGTTGATGAACATTCTCACGCTCCTCCTCAACACGATCCTGCTTCGACCATACGTCTTTATCTTCCTGGCCGCATTTCTCTTTTCTGCCCGATTGCTGCTTGGATGGCGCCGGACCATTTTCCTTTTCACGATCAGCTGGATCACGGCGTTTCTCTGTGAATTCTCGTCCACGCGTATCGGGATTCCTTTCGGCTCCTACGACTATACGGCTCGACGGTCGGACAAGAACTGTATCTCTCCAACGTCCCCTTCATGGACTCCCTCTCGTTTACATTCCTGCTCTATGCGAGCTATTGCATGGCCCTGTTGTTCGTGCTCCCAATCCAGCATGACGCAGATGGTGCCTCGGACAGATCTACGGCTATACCTATCCCGGCCTCTACTTCGGGGTCCCCCTCAAAAATTTTGCCGGATGGGCGGTCGTTGGACTCCTGGCGCTCTCGGGTTATTGTGTCGCCGATCGCACGCTATCACCGTGGCCTGATGCCGTTCCTTCCGACGCCTCGGTCACAAACACGATATTGCTGGGCTGCGGCCTCTACTATGGGGTCCTGATGGTCAATCTCGCTGTGACTTTTGGATCGGAGAATCACTGCTGGCACTCACCGGGCTCTTTATCTATGTTCCGATCACAGCATTTGCTCTGCTTCGTCTTTTGAACAAATTTCCTGCCGGCCATCCCTCGATGGACCATGCGATCCTGAACTCTGATTCGCCTTCCACACTTTTGAAACGGTATACTGATTCCACAACTCGCTCGCAAGTGAAGAGCGAGTGCAGCTGATACCGCAGGAGCAAGGATCTATGCGCGGGCTTCTCATCCGTTTCGCGATCACGGCGATCGCAGTACTCGTGGCCGGCCACATCATTCCCGGCATTGAGGTGGATGGGCTCGGCGCGGCCCTCGCCGCTGCCATTCTATTGGCCATCCTCAACGCCATTCTTCGGCCAATACTCTATCTGCTCTCCCTGCCCTTCATCCTCGTCACGCTCGGACTCTTCATGGTCGTGATCAATGCCCTCTTGCTCAAACTCGTGGCCGCGCTTGTCCAAGGCTTTGTCGTCAATGGATTCTGGCCCGCCTTTTGGGGCGCCGTCGTGATCAGTGTGGTCAGCACCATTCTCAACCTCGGAGTCTCCGGGGAAGGCCGGTGGGAAATGGTCTCGCCTGAACGACGAAAACCGCCCCGCATCATCAATTGATTGATCAGATTCCGTCAGCTTGTTAGAATGCCGCCCTCTGAGAGGAATATAAGTATGGGACCTTCTGTTGAGCCCGCTATCGCCGCGAAGCAAAGCACCCTTCAGAAAACGTTGACGGCCGCGCTGAACGAATTAGGCCTCGATGCCGCGCTGATCGCCATTCAGGCCAGCGAACACGGTCCGCTGATCGCACAGATGTCTCGCGGAGTGACCCCCCGCGATATCCAAGCCATTGTACGGGCCTTGTCCCTCCAAGACGCGACGGGTCGCGCGCTGGAGTCGAACGGCGAAGGCGGCGAATCAAAAACGATTCGTTTGCGCATGATCACGCCCGGCGCCAAATCCTTGTTGGCCGTTCCCCTGCACTATCAGCAACGTACGTACGGCATGCTGGTCATGGGCCGCAAAGAGTCCGCCACCTTCACGAAAAAGGAAAAAGTCCTCTTAGAAACCACGGCTGAAGACATCACGAAATCGCTTGAACGCGCGTCCTTGTTCGACCACGGCCTGATCTGGAGCCGCTCTTTTGTGAGCCAGGAACCCGTGACCTCCAAAGCCACCCTCGAATCATTTGCCACCCCGACGTCATTGGCCACGCCCGACATGCAACAGAACGTGGTAGCACTCTTGAACGAAACGGCGGCCACCATGCCGTTCGACCGGGGATGGGTCACCGTCTACGATCCGATCGCGGGCGCCGTCGAAGTCATCGGTCTTGCGGGTGGAGATCCGAAGGGAGAGAAGAAGGATCTCAAGGCCGGACAACGTCTGGCGTTAGAGACCTCCGCATCGGGCTGGTCGATCCGTCACCGCAAGCCTCGTGTCGATCACGATCTGGCCTCGACGCAAGGCCGCTTTCAGGACCACAAACATTTGTACAAAGAGCGCTATCTGTCCGCGCTGGTCGTACCGTTCTTTATCCGTGGCCAGGTCGGGGGCACGGTCACCCTGGCCTCCAGGGCGGCCATGCAATACAGTCTGCCGGACGTGAAAACCATGGAGCCCTTCTTAGCCAAACTCGCGGATCTCATTCAATCCGTATCCAGCGCACCGGCCACTCAGCCGCCTGCTTCCTCCTCCGGCGAGACCACGCCGGCTCCTGCCGCACCAGTGTCCTCTGAGCCGATGATTCGAAAACAGGAGCGGCAGGCCGCTCTGGGCGAATTCAGCGCGTTTCTCGCGACGGAAGTGCGGGAGCCGCTCGCATCGATTCGCGCCCAACTACAAGATGTGACAACCCCAGGCATGCTCGATTTCGATTCGCAGACGCGCGTGGAAAATGCCATGCGCGACTTAATTCGGGTCGAATCCTTGCTGCACGAAATTCTCGACTTCGCCAAGCCCTTGGAGCTGAATCGCCGCACTTGCCGCATCACGGATACTATTGAGAATGCCCTGCAGGTCGTGGCGACAGACTTGGATGTCAACCGGATCGGGGTGACGAAGGATTCGGACCCGCATATCAGCCCCGTTCGTTGTGACGACGCCAAAATGCAGCAGGTGTTCCTCAGTATTTTTAAAAATGCCCTAGAAGCGATGGCCCCCGGCGGCCATTTGCATATCGAAGTCGCCCAGCCTCGAGCCAGCCGATTCGTTCAAATTACAGTGAAAAATGATGGGGTACCCATTCCCACCGAACACGTCGGAAAAGTATTCGAGCCGTTTTTCACTACGAAGCGCTCCGGCACCGGACTGGGATTGGCGTCGGTGAAAAAAATTGTGGAAGAACATCAGGGACAGATCTCGATCGCCAGCGGCCCCGGCCAGGGAACGGCCGTCATTATCCGCCTGCCCGGCTATCAACGGGGAGGACCCTATCGAGGCAGAGGCCGTAGCGGACGGCCGCCCCGAAGACGGTGACCCGTAGACTACCGATTCGCCTCGACGATGGCTTGACAGTTATTTGAGAGGCGACTAAGATAGCGTGCAGTTTTAGATTTATCACCTGTCGTCATTCGCTTTTACCATTCTTTTCACAAGGAGTCGGCCATGAAGACACTCGTCGGTGCGGCTATTGGAATCGGTCTCGTCGTTTCGGCTTCGCTTGTCTTGGCAAATCCAGCTCTCCTTCCCAAACATCCAGGTTATCCCGGCGCGAACGCCCAGAGTCCCGTGAACGGGCAATCGACGTCAAACGATCCGGGACAAGCCAGCGGGGGCGGCGAAAACGCCATGCTGCAGTCTGCCGAGTATGGGAAACATAGCACGCAGAGCTTGAAACCTGAGACGGGACGCGATGCGATCGTCAATGAGAACGGCGCTGGCCGCGTACCCAGGCATCCGGGCTATTACGATTATAAGATTGAGCCGCCGGTCAGTTCCGCGACCAAGATCACCGGCGACCGCAAGATTAACTAGCTTCCCCTCTTTACAAGGGAGGTCGCTTCCGCGGCCTCCCTTTTCTATTCCCTCACTACACCATACCTTTACTTCGGTATCGAATCCTGCAAGCGCATACCTAAGGCCGGTGGTATCATAGTCTGGTAGCATGATCGAGTCGCCATGACACTGATGCCTTCGCAAGAGACCGTCCTTCTTCATGGACACATCATCGATTCGCTGATTCTCGCGAAGGTTCTTGACACCATTCTCATGATGGGCGGCACGTTCGACTTGAGTGAGGTCCATATTGGGACGACCCGCGAGCAACCATCCCACGCGAAAATTATCGTTCGAGCATCGTCCGAAATGATGCTGGACCAAATTTTGACGGCGATTCAGCCGCACGGCGCCGTTGCCGAACGTGAGACCGATTGTCGGGCCGAACCCGCGCCTGAGGTAGGCGTTTTTCCGGAGACCTTCTATGCCACCACACACCTGCCCACTCAGGTGCGCATAAACGGGCAATGGGTGGATGTCGGTGCGATCGAAATGGATCTCGGTATTCGGCTCGATCCGACGCGGACTTCCGCCGCCGCCATTCCCATGACCCAGGCAGAACGAGGCGACCTGATCGTGACGGGACGGGATGGCATTCGCGTCGCGCCGCTTCAACGACCACCCGAACGGGATGTCTTCGGGTTCATGGAAGCGCACGTCTCGTCGGAGCGCCCCCACGGTCCCATCATTATTGATATTGCTCGACGCATGCAGGCTTTGCGCGAGTCCGAGGGTAAGCAGGGGAAGGTCTTACTTGCCGGTGGCCCGGCTATTATCCACTCCGGCGGGCGGGACGCCCTGACCTGGTTGATCGAGTCCGGATACGTGCACGTCCTGTTCTGCGGCAATGCCTTGGCGGCCCACGACATGGAAGCGCATCTGTTCGGCACGTCCCTCGGCTTTGGGCTCTTAGCCGGCCACACCGTGCCCCACGGGCATGAACATCACTTACGGACGATCAACCGCATCCGAGCCATCGGCAGTATCGAACGAGCGGTCGTATCCGGTGTCATCACGCAGGGCATTATGGCGGCCTGTGTACGACGGCACGTACAGGTGGTCATGGCAGGGACGATTCGAGACGACGGGCCGCTTCCCGGCGTCATCACGGATTCAATCGAGGCTCAGGCCGCCATGCGGGCGGCGCTTCCCGATGTGAAGCTGGCGCTGCTCGTGGCGTCCACTCTTCACGCCGTCGCGACGGGCAATCTCTTACCCGCCACCGTGCCGACCGTGTGCGTCGACGTCAACCCGGCCGTGCCGACCAAGCTCGCCGACCGAGGCAGTTTTCAGGCCGTCGGCTTGGTCATGGATGCCGCGTCATTTCTGCGCGACCTCGCACGTGAACTCGGATGCACAGTATGAGCCGCTTGCTCGTCTGCCCGCCCGACTATTTCGGAATCGAATACGAAATCAACCCATGGATGCGTCTGTCGAACACTGCGGATCCGAGGCTCGCTCGGACGCAGTGGCATGGATTGATGCGGGAACTTGAAGGAGCGGTCGGCGCACGGCTGGAACGCTTAGACCCAGTACCCGGTCTTCCCGATTTTGTCTTCACCGCCAATGCCGGCGTCGTGCACGAAGGACGGGCGGTGCCAAGCCGCTTTCGCCATCCGGAACGACAGCGTGAAGAACGGCACTTCGAGGACTGGTTTCGCAACAATGGATACGCTGTCACGCGGCTGAAAGACGGCATTCATTTCGAAGGCGCCGGCGATCTGCTGGGATTTCCCGATCTCTGGTTCGGGGGATATCGCCAACGCACGGACATCGATGCGTACGAACATCTCAGCCGCATTTTCAGTCGAGAAATCATTCCGCTGGAGCTCATTAATCCGCGCTTCTATCACTTGGATACGTGCTTCTGTCCGCTCAGTGGCGGAGAGTTACTCTACTATCCTCCGGCCTTCGATCGTTACGCTCGGACGGTGATCGAGGATCGCATCGCCACACAACGGCAAATCATTATCCAGGAGATCGAGGCCATGCGGTTTGCCTGCAATGCAGTGTGTGTCGGCCGGCACATCGTGCTTCCCGAGGGCTGTCCGGACGCCGTCCGGCAACTACAGGAACGAGGCTATGAGATACATTCACTCCCCCTGGATGAATTCATGAAAGCCGGAGGGTCTGCAAAGTGTCTCACTCTGGCGCTGGAATGAACGTCCGAACCTTCGTTCCGTGTGAGGCATCAGTTGGTGAGCGGTGCGAGATGAGACTGTTGCAGTGATGGACGACGGGTCTCAAAACCCAAGGTCAAAAATGGGAGGCGATGCCGAAGGCCGCGTGAAAGGCATTGTAGTGTTGTTGCTGCATGGGATGGTGTTGCTTTGGCCAAAGTTTAGTTGCGCATGACTGTACTTGCCCTCAATAAATACGGCGGCATGTTCTGTCGCCAAATATCGAAGTCCTGCCATCGCGTTCAGTCCGAGCTGCGTCGTGGCGGTTGAGGATTCCGCTGCGCCTGTTGAAAAATGATTGCGTGCAAAAAAGATCCCGGGTCCCACGCCGATGTACGGCTGTAAGGACTCGCCGGGGTACCGTACTACAACATTCGTCGCTAGAGTTAAGACGGTCAAGTACGAGCCTGACGTGGTCCCCGTCAGTGAAGGTCCGGATGGCGGAGTCAACGTTTCGGTTTGTTGTTTCACATGCGGATTCGTATTGAAGATCTCGCCCTCAATTCCCAACCACCGCAGGGTATCCAGATAGTACCCGAGCTTTAGACCATACATGGCGGACGTTGCTAATTTGAGATCGGTGATCTTCGTGCAGATCCACCACCGTCGCTCCAGGCACATGGTTGAGCAGTTCCGTTTTGACACAACCCCGAGCGCTACCTATAATCCCAACCTTCATAGGATCTCACATGACTACCGACCTGCCGACAGCACCCAAGATCAGCGTGATTGGCGCCGGAGCCTGGGGGACCTCTCTGGCACGCCATCTGGCCAATAAAGGGTTTCCGGTGAGGCTCTGGGCCTTCGAACCCGAGGTGGTCGAAGCCATCCAGCGCAAACATGAGAACACTGTCTTCCTGCCAGGTGTTCCTTTGCCTGCGTCACTGATGGTCACCGGATCGATGGAAGAAGCCGTCGATCGTCTCGACCTGCTGATTTTTGCCGTCCCATCGCATGCCGCTCGATCCGTTCTTCGGCAATTGGGTACGCTCCTGCCCTATGCAGTTCCCATTATCAGCGCCACGAAGGGCATCGAAGAAGACACGTTCAAGCTGATATCCCAAGTGATGCAGGACGTGTTGCCTTCGTACTTGCACCGCACGATCTTGGTGTTGTCCGGTCCCAGCTTTGCCACAGAAGTCTGCCAAGACCAGCCGACAGCCGTTGTGTTGGCGGGACAGGAGACGAGCCGCGTGCGCAGCCTGCAGGGCTTATTTATGACGCCTCATTTTCGCGTCTATGCAGGGTCCGATATGACCGGCGTGCAACTCGGTGGCGCCTTAAAGAACGTGATGGCCTTGGCGGCCGGTGCGGTGGACGGATTAAAGCTGGGGCATAATGCCAGGGCGGCGCTGATTACACGCGGACTCACCGAGATGATCCGGCTCGGGGTTGCGTGCGGCGCCGATCCGAAAACGTTTTATGGTCTTTCCGGGGTGGGTGACCTCGTCTTGACGTGTACCGGTCCGTTAAGCCGCAATCATACGGTCGGAGTCAGACTCGGCCGTGGAGAACGGTTAGCCGATATTCTCAAGGACTCGCATGCCGTGGCGGAAGGCGTGCGTACCTCCAAGGCTACCGCTGGCCTGGCCCACCGTTGCAAGGTCGATATGCCTATCGTCCAGGCCGTCTGCGCGGTACTATTCGAAGACAAATCGCCGCGGTTGGCGGTGAGCGAATTGATGGAACGCGCCGCCAAAGAGGAGGCAGAAGGCTGAAAAAGGCCACCAGCTGCGTTCTCGGGACGCCAAAATCTTCAACGTACCCGACGGGAAGGGGCGCGTCTTGGCGCGCTTGGGGTGGGTGGGTGTAATCAGGCTACGCCTCCGGTTGCGACTCGCCCGCGGCCTTGTTGGATGGCCTTTTTGAGCATCCTGTTTGTTAAATACTCAGAGGCCTATGGATCAGAAGCTGCTAAAAAAACTTCTAACTGACCTGAAGATCGGCAAAACATCTGTTGATGCGGTCATCGACCGTCTTCGCACCCTCCCATATGAAGATCTCGGCTTCGCTTCGGTGGATCACCACCGGGCGATCCGGCAGGGATTCCCGGAAGTTATTTTTTGTGAAGGAAAAACTCGCGCGCAGGTGCTCGGAATCGCTCGAGGCCTATTGAAAAAGGGCGGGCCCTTATTGGCGACGCGTGCCGAACCCGAGATCGGGCGGTCGCTCACTCGCCTAACTCGCCGAGCGGTCTACCATGAATTGGCGCGCGTCGTCGCCATCCAACCGCGGCTGCCCGTGCTTCGTGGCGATGTGCTGATCGTCACCGCCGGCACCTCCGATATTCCCGTGGCGGAGGAAGCGCGCCTGACCGCAGAAATCATGGGAAGCCGCACGGAAACAGTCTATGACGTGGGAGTGGCCGGTATCCATCGGCTCTTTAACCGGCATGAGCGATTGTTGAAGGCGCGAGTGATCCTCGTCGTCGCGGGAATGGACGGCGCGTTGCCCAGCGTGATCGGAGGGTTGGTCAACCGGCCCGTGATCGCCGTTCCCACCAGTCGAGGATACGGAGCCAGCTTCGGAGGTCTGGCCGCGCTGCTCACCATGCTGAATTCATGCGCAGCCGGAATCGGCGTCGTCAATATCGATAATGGTTTCGGGGCGGGATGTTTGGCGCATCGGATCAACGTAATGGAGACATAACCAATGATCCGGCGCCTCGAACTGATTTCTCCAGGAGAGGCCAAGTCAGGGTTGAACGGTGTCCTTCAGTAGTATGGTCCCTCGCTTGGGCCAGGCATTCATATGGGTCCGCGCCCCGTTGTCGCCCACGGCCAACAATTTCGCGCGTATTTCATAATCGTACTTCCCGACGCCCGCCAACTCTTTCGACTGATCCGTCCCGTCCCACATGAGGATAACTTCGACACGTGGCTTTGTCTCAACGGATGATGACGTCGCCGACACTTCCGGCACCTGGCGATCGATGGCTTGGCGGCTCGACAGAAACCGCATCGAACGCATGGAGGGAGAACTGATGAGGACCGAGACTTCCAACAGAAGATCTCGATCCAGATGTTTCGGCAATTCAACGTCGACCGCAAAATCGAGTGTGCCGTTTCCCGGTACGTACGAAGTCGGCGCCATCATCACGGACACGATCTTTAATTCGGGCGGAATGACGGGCCCTTTCTTTCGTTTGACGGCGAGCGCAGAATCCGGCGTGACGAACAGACAGAGAAGGCAGGCGATACCGATTCCTCGTACAAGAGCACCGCATGACCGGGACGTTCTGGAAAACATATGAGGCATGGACGTTACACCGCAGAGAGTGGACTGCACGGACCGCGATCGCCTTTGGAAGGCTCTACCTAGCACTGGAAAGGCCGCCAGTGGATATCATAGGGAGTCTGAGCTGTCAATGACATTCAGGCCGTCGGCAACATCCCTTTTGGTCTCGTAGTGCTTTTTGTTAAGATGACCGCCGCTCTGGTAGGAAGTCCTGAGTCCTGAGTCCTGAGTCCTGAGATGGTGTAGCGGTAGTGTCTGGGTGAGCGGCCCGTTCTTTATAAAAACACTAGTATTGAGCTTACGCCGACCAGGGGAAGATGCGACACCTTCATTTCGATTGTTTCTCGGGCATCAGCGGAGACATGACGCTCGGCGCGCTGGTCGACGCCGGCTTGTCGCTGAAAGAATTGGTGCGTGCGCTGAAAGATCTGCCGGCGACCGGCTATCGATTACGGTCTCGATCGGTGATGCGTGGCGGATTAGCGGCCACAAAAGTCGATGTGGTCATTCAAAAAGGGTTTCGATCGCCACTGCCTTTGTCCCGCATTCAACGACTCATCACGAATAGCCGGCTCCCCCCCACCGTTCGAGACCAGAGCATGGCGGTATTCGATCGCCTGGCGAATGCGGAAGGGCTCGCGCATCGCGTCACTCCATCGAAGGTGATATTTCATGAGGTCGGTGTCGTGGATTCATTGATCGATGTCATCGGATCGATCATGGGCTGTCAGTTGCTCGGCATTCAGCGAATCACGGCGTCCGCCGTCAATGTCGGTTCCGGCTGGATCGACTCAGCGCACGGGCGGTTGCCCGCGCCGGGACCCGCCGTCGCCGCATTGTCGCGTGATATTCCGATTTACAGCTCAGGGCCCGCGCGCGAGCTGACGACCCCGACCGGTCTCGCCCTTCTCGGCACGCTGGCCGCACAGTTCGGACCCATGCCGCTCATGCGCCCGACGGCCGTCGGGTATGGGGCAGGCCAGGCCGATCCCGAGCATTGGCCGAATGCCCTGCGGATCTTCATCGGGGACTCGGCCCAGCAATACGAGGGCACCGACACGATCGTCCAAATCGAAACGAACGTCGATGACTTGCATCCTCAGGCCTATGAGACGGTCATGGAACGAGTGTTTGCGGCCGGAGCGGTGGATGCAACCTTGACTCCGGCCATCATGAAACATGAACGGCCCGGCATCGTATTCACGGTACTGGCGCCTCCGGCCAAAGCACACGCGGTCGCTCAGATAGTGTTGCGTGACACGAGTACGCTGGGCGTGCGCATGCAGGAAGTCCAGCGACTGATCCTCTCGCGCCGCATGGAAGTCGTTCAGACATCGTATGGGCCGATCAGAATGAAGGTGGCCGATCTTGGCAGCGGCAAAGCCAAAGCGGCGCCCGAATATCAGGACTGCAAGCGCATTGCCGAACAAACGGGGCGACCGGTTCGAGAGATCTTGGAGGAAGCCGCAGTCGCTTATCGGAGCACACATGGCGACAGCCACCGTCACAAGGGACGAGGCAAAAAGAAGAGATGAGCGTCTATTCTCCGGTACTCTCGTGAATATCCTGATCTACGTCATCATGTTTCTCGCCTCCGTGGTCGTCACGTTGGGTGGGTGCGCCTTATTCACGAACGGCATCGAATGGCTGGGGAAACGCTTGAAAGTCCCGGAAGGCGTGGTAGGCAGCGTCTTTGCCGCGATCGGGACGACCCTCCCGGAAACATCGATTCCCATTATCGCCATTTTCTTCGGCACCGGTGAAGCGCGAACCGCAGTCGGGCTGGGGGCGATCCTCGGCGCGCCCTTCATGCTCAGTACCCTCGTACTTCCGATTCTAGCGGGACTCTTGGTGATCTATGCTCGACTCGGCAAACGAACGGCGGCCTTTCAACTCGATTATCGAGAAATCCGTCTGGACGCGCAGTTTTTCCTTGTGGCCTACGGATTGGCGATGGCCTGCGTCTTTGTCGCGTCTCCGCTCGTTCGCTATTGTGTGGCGGCGTTGTTGATCGTGCTCTATGGTTTTTACATCAAAACGAAATTTGCTTCCGAGGTGCGCGAGGACATGACGCTTGACCCTTTATTTTTGGCCCCGCGTTCGCGAAACCCTTCCTATGTCTGGATCGGATTGCAAGGAACGCTGGGGTTGCTCGGGCTCGTGGGTGGCGCCCACCTGTTCGTGACGGCGGCCAAGTCGCTGTCGGCTGAACTCGATGTCTCGCCGCTCCTGCTCGCACTGCTCATCGCTCCGTTGGCCACTGAGCTGCCGGAGATGTCCAACAGTTTTCTCTGGCTCTATCAAAAGAAGGATACATTGGCCGTCGGGAATGTCACCGGGGCGATGGTTTTCCAAGGCACATTCCCCGTCTCGGTCGGCCTGATCGGCACCAACTGGGACCTGTCACCGGTAGCGATGACCACGATGGGGCTCGCCCTCATCGCGGTCGGGATGAACTTCGTGCAATTGTGGTGGGGTAATCACTGGCGGCCTTGGGTCCTTGGGCTTAGCGCCTTGCTCTACGTGGGATTTACTCTGTACGTTTCTGGATCTTAACTGATGAAGACACGAAGCATTCTCAAACAGTCTCCAAAAACCCGTGCTGCGCGAAGGGGGAGCCGGTCCAAAGACTCACTCCCGATTCTCGGCATCACGATGGGTGATCCGGCAGGCATCGGCCCTGAAGTGATTGCCAAGGCGTGGGCGATGCGTACCGTACATCGTCTGTGTCGGCCACTTGTGATTGGGTCTGTGCCCGTCATGCAACAGACTCTTCGCTGGCTTCGTCTGCCGTTCGCGGTGCAGCCGGTCTCGGAACAAGATCTGCGGGCACCACGTCCTGGTACCATCTGCGTGCTCGATCCCTTGAAACGTCCGCTCGGAACATTCCCCCAGGGCAGGGTCTCGGAGAAGGCAGGCGCCGCGTCCGTCTCATTTATTCTCAAGGCTGTGGACCTCGCGCAGAGAGGGATCATCGATGCCTTGGTGACAGGCCCGATCAATAAGGAAGCGATCAACCTCGCGGGCTATCACTATCCCGGCCATACCGAACTGCTCGCCGATCTCACGAGGAGCAAGGAGGTCGGAATGATGATCATGGGCGGGCCGCTCAAAATCATGTTCGTGACGACCCATGTCGCCATTCGCCGATTGCCGGATGCGCTCAACGCCAACGGCATTCTTCGCGCGATCCGTCTTGCCGATCGGGCGATGCGAGAGTACTTTGGCATCGCCAAGCCTCGAATCGGAGTCGCCGCGCTCAACCCGCATGCCGGTGAAGGCGGCCTGTTCGGCGAAGACGAACGGTTGAATATTCTTCCCGCCTCACGCCGCGCCAGGCGCATGGGCATTGACGCCAGCGACCCGTTGCCGGCCGATACGCTGTTCGGCAAGGCCGGGCGAGGCGAGTTCGACGCGGTGGTCGCCATGTACCACGATCAGGGATTAATCCCGCTCAAGATGGTGTCGTTCGGTGAATGCGTCAACATGACGGTGGGCTTGCCGATTATCAGAACGTCGGTGGACCACGGGACTGCGTTCGATATCGTCGGCAAGGGCATAGCCGAATGCGGCAGCCTCTTGGAGGCGCTGATCATGGCGGCACGTTTGGCCGGATCGCATCATGCAAGGACCATATGACGGACAATCACACTGCGTTGACCATGCTCGAAGCCCAGATTCGCGAATTGGACGCTATTTACAAAGAGGCGGCGGACGATCTCAATACCGTGCGCAGCGGCGAACGGATTGCGGCCTGGAAGAAACGAACGGTGCCGTTACTCGCGCAACAGATCGGCCAAAAGGAATCGCAGCAATTTTCACTGACGACACCCGGTCCTTCGTTCACGCACGATCTGGCCGAAGAGTTGAGCGACGAAGTCGAACTCTATCGCAACTTTCTCACTTCGTTGGTCAAGCGGCTAAAAACTCCAGGCCCCGGGTGAATCCGGGATGATCGCTCCTCCCCCACCTCAAAAACGTCTCGGGCAAAATTTTCTCATCGACCCCAATATCGTTCGAAAGATCGTCGCCACGGCGGCGCTAGCCTCCAACGACACAGTCATGGAGATAGGCCCAGGTCGAGGAATTCTGACACGGGCGCTTTGTGAAGCCGCCGGCTCGGTTCTGGCGCTTGAAATTGATACGCAATTAGTCGCCTATCTACGACAGACGCTCAGTCACCCGCGGCTCAATCTTCGCCATGGAGACGCATTAGAATTTCCCTATCACACACTTCCGGATCGAACCGTCGTCGTGGCCAATCTGCCGTATTACATCTCGACGCCGCTGCTCTTTACGCTCTTGGAAGCTCACGTCCGCATCAACCGAATGGTCCTTATGTTGCAAGCCGAGGTGGCTGAGCGCATCGTCGCCGCGCCGAATACTGATGCCTACGGTATCCTGTCCGTCCTGACGCAATACCGCGCCGCCGCGACAATCGCCTTCTCCGTGTCAAAAAACTGTTTTCGCCCCCGACCGGATGTCGATTCCTCCGTCCTCACCCTCACGCCGCGCACACACCCTTCGATCCCTGCCTCACATGAAGCCGCCTTCATCAAGGTTGTTCGCGCCGCCTTCGCCCACCGACGAAAAACCTGCGCCAATTCCCTTCGCGACGAAGGCTTCTCCCCTCCTCATCTTGCGGAAGCCTTCACGCAAACCGCCATCAACCCAACCCGTCGAGCCGAAACGCTCTCGATAGACGAATTCGCCGCCTTGGCAAAAGCTCTCGAGGCAAGCAACTCCGGTTGATCAGTTAATTTAGTTCAATACACACTCTGTCTGAGTGCGCGAGCACAAGATAACTTGGACGTTCCTTGTAGTTTTCTTCTCTCCTTTTCCCTCGAATTGAATTTGCTTTTTACTCCAGGGAGGCGGGGCGTGGGCGACTGCACCTGCGCGCATCGAGCGAGCACCGTCTTCGCTTGCGCGCTCTGCGCGCACACCAGGCGTCCCCGCCGCGCCTCCCACTTCCGATTCTTTGAATTCAATTCGCCCATGTGCTACCATCCGCACATGGGTGCTTCCACTATGGCGAAGCGCGCTCAGGCTCGCGGGACCTCTTCTCCGTCCTCACATCTTCCGTATGAAGTGATCGGCGTCGTGCTGATCACGTTGAGCCTCTTAATTCTCCTGGGACTTCTCTCGTACGCGCCATCGGACGCGACCTTCTTTAGCACAGGCTCGCCGTCCTCCATCACCACCGCACCACCAACGCGTAACATGATCGGTACGGCCGGCGCATCCCTGGCATCAGGGTTATTTTGGCTGATCGGGACCGCCGCCTATCTCTTGCCGGTCTTATTGACGATCATCGGAAGCCGATGTTTTGTGCACGGCGCGTTGAATGTCACGTTGAGGAGTGCAGCCGGTTCGGCCGTGGTCCTCTTCTTTTTAAGCGGACTGCTGCACTTGGAGCTGACGTGTGTTCCCACGATCTCCAGCGGCATGGTGCAAAAAGGAATGGCCGGCGGCACGATCGGTCTGCTTCTTGCCGATCTCTTACGCAGCTATTTCGCCAGTACCGGCGCGCACATTCTGATTCTCTCCGGACTCCTCGTATCCTTGCTGCTCGCCACACCCGTCTCGCTCACGGATCTTTGGCGGCGCGTGCCGGAGTGGTGGATCGGCCTCTCAGATCGCGTGTCGGCTTTGATTCCAGAACCCGCCGCGCCATCGGAAAAAACCAAGCGCCTGAAGCCCAAGCCGGTAAAAATCCATCGCTCCACGGAGATGGACTCGAGTGAGACCGAACTTCCCGACATCACATCGGTGCAGGCGTCGTCGTCGACCAAGGTCACACCGGAGCCTGCCCAGCCGGCTGATGACGACTCAGAAATGCTCGTCTCGAAATCGGTGCCGCCGGGATACCTCCTCCCGGATGCTCGGGAATTGCTGAGCGAACTCCCCGGTCCCACCGAACGGATGACCGATGATCTGCTCAAAGCGCAGGCCGATGTCCTGGCGCGGGCACTATTGAGTTTTGGCATTGAGGGAAAGGTGACGGAAATTCATCCCGGCCCTGTCGTCACCATGTATGAATTCGAACCGGCGCCCGGGGTCAAAGTCGCCCGCATCGTAAACCTGAGCGACGATCTGGCGCTCGCGCTCAAGGCAACCAGCATTCGGATCGTCGCTCCGCTTCCCGGCAAATCGGTCGTGGGGGTCGAGGTACCCAACCGTTTCCGGGAAACCGTCTCGCTCAAGGAAGTGCTCACTAGCGACGCCTATACCCATGCGCGCTCGAAGCTGACTCTCGCCTTGGGCAAAGACATCTTCGGCAAACCGGTGACGGCCGATCTTAAATCGATGCCCCATCTCCTGGTCGCCGGTGCAACAGGCGCCGGCAAAAGCGTCGGATTGAACACGATGCTCCTGAGCATCCTGACCAAAGCCAAACCCGACGAAGTGAAATTATTGTTGATCGATCCGAAGATGCTCGAACTGCAAACGTATGATGGAGTGCCCCATTTATTGCGTCCCGTGATTACCGATGCGAAGTCGGCCAATCGCGGCTTGGGGTGGGTCGTGCAGGAAATGGAGCGCCGGTATAAGTTGCTGGCCGATGCGGGCGTGCGCAACATTGATTCGTACAATCGGCGAGTGGCCGAGCTGCAGGGCAACGGAGGCAAATTTCGAGCAGCGTCGCAACCGGAGCAAACGGAATTGCCGATGGAATTTATGAGTGAGGAGGAACGGTTGTCTGCCGGCGAAATGATGGCCGCCGCCACGGAATCCACCCCCGCTGCGACGACCCCCCCGTCGCCGCTTCCCTATATCGTCGTGATGATCGACGAACTTGCCGACCTGATGATGGTTGCGCCCAAGGATGTAGAAGATAAAATCGCGCGGCTGGCACAAATGGCGCGGGCGGCCGGCATTCATCTAGTGCTCGCGACGCAACGCCCGTCGGTCGACGTCCTCACGGGATTGATCAAGGCGAATTTCCCGGCAAGAATTTCTTTTCAAGTATCGTCCAAGACCGACTCTCGCACGATCCTCGACGCGAACGGCGCGGAAGCCCTGTTGGGCCGCGGAGACATGCTCTATCTCGCGTCGGGCACCGGCCGCCTGACGCGCTTACACGGCTCCTTCGTACCCGATGAAGATGTGCGACGTGTGGTGGAGTTCGTCAAAAAACAGGCGACGCCCAGCTATAGCGAGGAGCTGCAGTCCCTGTCGCAGGAGGGGGCATCAGAAGAGCAGGCGAAAGATGAAGTCTACGAACAGGCGAAAGATCTGGTATTGACCAGCGGCCAGGCGTCGGCCTCCCTCATTCAACGCCGGTTGCGTGTCGGCTACCCCCGAGCGGCGCGCATGGTCGAACGGATGGAGGAGGAAGGGCTCGTCAGCGCGCCGGCCCGCGATGGGCGGCGTGAGGTAATCGGGCGAAAGGGGCCGGTGGGAGAAGGAGAGGAAGCGTGAATAAGGCAGGTGGGAAGGCAATTGGTGCGGCCCTTGTGCTCGTGCACCGCGCACGCTCGGAAGGTGCTCGCCTCGGGAGTCCGCGCGTCTTGGCGCGCGTGGGGTGGGTGGGTGAAATGGACGCGCGCTGTGGGGACCATCCTCACCGGTCCCCCTACCATCTGTTTTTCATACTACTGGGACTAACAGTCTTCTCCTGCCTTGGTATCGATATCTCGCATCCTGATGTTACTTGCGCTGCTGACGAGGGGAAGGACGGAGGAAAGGAACAGAAAGAGATTCGTGAGGTCTTGAAAAAGTTGCAGGCGCGGTACGAGCAAACGAAGGATCTGCAGGCGGACTTCCAGCAGACCACCCGCATCGAAGGGTTTGCGACGCCGTTGACGTCGAGCGGGCAGATGTCGATCAAGAAGCCGGGGTTGCTGCGCTGGGATTACCGCGATCCGACGGTAGAAGAAATCTACGTCAATCGCAACGACGTGATGATGTACGTGCCGGAGCATAAGCAAGTGTTGGTCGGCAAGCTTACGCAGATGGCGGCTTCGCAAGCGCCGCTGCAACTGCTTCAGGGGGTTGCCAAGATTGATGAGGAGTTCGACGTGGAAGCGACCCGCGGTGGCGAACGTGGGGACGGGGGACTGCCGCTGATCACGCTAATGCCCAAGTCGACCGAACCGGATGCGTCGCGTTCGGTGTCGAGGTTGGTGGTGGAAGTTCAGCCCAAGACCTATTTCATTAAATCCGTCGCCATTCATGAAATTAACGGCAACATTTCCACGTTCATCTTCAGTGGATTAAAACCCAACACCGGGCTCAAGAGCGGGCTCTTCGAATTTAAAGTCCCCGCCGGTGTGGAAGTTGTGAAGGCGCCTACGCTCAGTCCGCCATAATACCGTTGTTGATGAGGCGCGAGTCTCCGGACAGCGCCGAGAATCACGTAACGAGGATCAGCATGATAGCCACGACTGCGATGGGTCTAACGGAGGCGATTGAACAAGCGATCTCCGCCCTGAATTTCGAACAAGTGCGGCAGGAATATTGGCATCAAAACGAGTTTGTTTGCCTTCCTGGGTTTTTATCCGAGGCCGTGATTCAAGCCTCGTTGCTGCCTTCCGTACAACGCATGAAGCCGAAACTCAATCGCAACTACATTCCCGGGCACAAGAAAGGCGGAAGCATCAGTTACTACTCCGTGCGCGAACAGGCTCCGGCCTTTTTGCAGCTTTATCGCTCTCCGGCCTTCATGGATTTTCTTAGTCGTCTGGTCGGCGTGCCGTTGTTGCCGTGTCCTGAGAACGACCCCCATGCCTGCGCCTTGTATTACTACACCGAACCCGGCGACCACATCGGCTTTCACTATGATACGTCCTACTACAAGGGCGCGCGCTACACCGTCTTGATGGGACTCGTGGATCAGTCCCCTTCATGCCGGCTCGTGTGCCAGCTTTATAAAGACGATCCGACACGCGCTATGCTAGAACTACAGCTCGCGACAGAACCGGGAACCGTGGTCATCTTTAACGGCGATAAGCTCTGGCACAGCGTGACACCGCTGGGCGAAGGTGAAGAGCGGGTCGTCCTCACCCTGGAATATGTGACGAATCAAAGCATGGGACCGGTTCAACGACTCTACTCCAACCTTAAAGACGCCTTCGGATATTTCGGACTCAAAGCCTTTCTGGGTGGCAAGGCCTAAAGCTTCGGCTCACCGGCATCGTCTATCAAGCAGACGACCACAGAATCCCGCCTTGAAGTTACGTCGCGAATTGGTCTTTCAGCACGATATGCTGATCCACCGATTTTCGGAGGACGGTCAACAGTTCCTCACGCGTGACCGGCTTGATCAAATAGTCACGTACCCCTTGTCGCATCAAGGTGACGGCCAATTCCACATCCGGGTACCCCGTCATCACGACGACCGGCACGCCTGGGAATTCGCTGCGAAAATACGCGATCGCTTCCTTTCCATTCACGTTCGGCATGCGAATGTCGCAAAGAATGGTATCTACCATCAAGGGATTATCGCCAGACCGTAAAGCTCGGATCGCCTCCTCCCCATCCGCGGCTTCCACGACGTCGTACCCGTCTTTCGCCAGCATGATGGAAATGGGCTTACGGATTTGAGCCTCGTCGTCCACGACAAGAATGCGTCCCTGCCGAACCCCTTCTGCTGCATGAAGAACGATGGCCATGATGCACCTCCTATTAAGCTGCTGTTGTTGGAAACGTCACGGTAAAGGTACTGCCCTTGCCCTCTTCACTGTCGACGGTAATGCGCCCGCCGTACTTCGCCACGATCTTGTAGACAATGCTGAGCCCTAATCCCGTGCCCTTGCCGGGATCCTTCGTCGTCACAAACGGATCGAAAATCTTCCCCATCAAATCCGGTGGAATACCGCAGCCGGTATCCTGAATCACCACGGCAATTTTCTCCTCGCCGTGAGACACCTGCACGGTCAGTAGGCCCGCCCCGCTCATCGCCTCCACGGCGTTGCTGACCAGGTTGACGAACACTTGATCGATCTCCGTGCGACGCGCGCGAAACGTGGGGGTGCGTTCAAATCGTGTCACGACCTCCACATGGCCGAACTGCGGGCAACGCTGGACGAGGCGAATGGCCTCCTTGATCCGCTCCGCCACGTCGATGTCCATTTCGCCGTCACGCGACGCCGGACGCGCGTAGGCCGCAAAGTTTCGGACGACGGCGCCGACGTGCGCGGAGCAGTCGACGATATCCCTAGCAAATTGCTTGATCTTATCGGGGTCGTGTTCCTGCAAGATAATTTCCGCCATGCCCAGAATGCCTTGGATAGGATTGTTGATTTCGTGCGCCATCCCCGAGACGAGCGTCCCGAGACTCGACAGCTTCTCGGCTTGGATCAACTGATCTTGAAGTTGCTTATGCTCGGTCACATCCCACATCACCAGCCCCGCTTGGTGTCGAGGGTCGCTATGGAGCGTGACGGGAAATGAACGATACCGATACACATGCTTGCGAATTTCAATGTCCCGCTCCTCGATCGACGTGGTCTGGGATGCCGCGCGTTGCAGATCCTCAACCAATCGATTCCATTGCCGATCGGGAAGCGGACAGATATCCTGAAGTGCGCTGCCGGTGAGTGTCCCCTGTGTAGGCCGAAAATGCCGATCTGCCCGGGGATTCGCATAGGCCACGCGCAACTGCTCATCGACGATCAGTATCAAACACGGGAGTGAAATCAGAATCGCGTCCAATTTCTCATACGCATACCGCAACGCCTCTTCGGCCCGCCGGCGT
>Ga0207683_10000549_pt1 | contig 34716 bp, 42 predicted proteins | sample KBSM73metaG_FD_184333 | JGI IMG/M metagenome (GOLD analysis project Ga0207683, IMG submission 184333) | Miscanthus rhizosphere microbial communities from Kellogg Biological Station, Michigan, USA - KBS M7-3 metaG (SPAdes) (version 2) | ecosystem: Host-associated > Plants > Roots > Rhizosphere >... | reverse complement strand
ATCTGGTCGGTGATGCCGGCCACGGCGAAGACGATGCCCGCCGGCCAGCTGTGGCCGCCTTCCGCGGTGGCCATCAGCACGACGAACACCGGGATGAGCGCGAGGCGCGCGATCGTGAGCGCATTGGGAAGCTGCTGGAGGGTGGCGGGAACGGCACGAGCGGCCATCAGTGTGGAAAGGATACGCCCGTGACCGAGACCCTCAGCCTGCCTGGATTCGTTGATGCCCACAGCCACGGGTTCCAGCGCGCCCTGCGCGGCAAGAGGCAAGGCGCCGGGGATTTCTGGGCCTGGCGGGAGCTCATGCTTGCCGAGGCCGAACGCCAGACGCCGGACCTCGTGCGCCGGGAGTACGTCGAGGTCTACCGCGAGCTGCGGGCGGCGGGGTACACCGCGGTCGGCGAGTTCCACTATCTCGGCTTCGACGAAGCGCTGGCGGCCGTCGACGCTGCCGAAGAGGCGAACGTTCGAATCGTCGTCCTGCTCGCCGCCTATGCGCGCGGTGGCTTGCCTCGCTTCCGCCAGGAGTCGGTGGCGCAGTACCTCCGGCAGATCGAAGATCTACGCGAGCGCGGCGTGGCAGTCGGCGTCGCCCCCCACTCCGTGCGCGCCTGTCCGCCGGAGTGGCTCGAGGAGATCGGCCGCTACGCCGCGGCCGAGTCGTTGCCGTTGCACGTACACGCGGACGAGCAGCCGCGTGAGATCGAGGAGTGCCTCGCCGAGCACGGCATCCGCCCGATCGAGCTGCTCGACAGGACAGGTTGTCTCAGCGCGCGCACGACCGTCGTTCATGCAACGCACGCCGACGGCGCCGAGCTCGATCTGCTCGCGCGCGCGGGTGCGCGCATCTGCGCCTGCCCGACGACGGAGGCGGATCTCGGTGACGGCTTCCTACCCGTCGAGCGCGTCTGCACGCGCAGCATCGGTATCTGCATCGGCTCCGACTCGAACGTCCGAATCGATCCACTGGAGGAGCTGCGCGAGCTCGAGGGAATCGCGAGACGTCAAGCGGGCCGGCGAAACGTCATCTCCACGGGGACGCTTCTCTGCTTCGGCGCTGACGAAGGTGCAGGCTCACTGGGCCTCGAGGAGTGGGACGACGTCCTGGTGGATCTTGCCCATCCTTCGCTTCGCGGCGTCGAGGACGTCTTCGAGGGGCTCGTCTCCGGCTGCGCGGGGGACGTGTTCCTAGAAGCGTGACGTCCAGTACGCCGTGCGTCTGATGTACGCCCGGTCGGCTGCGCGCCCGTGAAGTCCGTAGGCGCCGTCGTAGGTCTCGTACCTCCCGCCGTGGCCCGCGGGCTCGATCTGCGTTCCCTCGCCCCACTCGTTGTACGACGTGATCGTGACGAGGTCCGCGCCGGCTCGTAGCGCTGCGCTCCACATCGAGTCGTAGGTCGCGCCGTTCAGCCGGTCCTTGACGTGCGTGTCGCCCGTCGCGGCCGCCGCGTCGTAGCCGGGACCGACCGAAGGCGCGCAGAGGATTCCGTACGCGCGAGCCTGCGTGCAGAGGCGATCGAATTTCGCTGCGTCGTAGACGACGATGTCGTAGGGATAGAACCCGGCGAAGCCTGCGCGCGCCGCAAAGCCGACGAGGCTCGTCTGCCCGAAAAGGCGCAGGCCCATCGGCTGGCGAGTGATCTGCGTCCACTCGTCCGCCCTGAAGTCGTTCGAGCGGTAGATGTAGACGTCACGAATGCCGAGGCTTCGAATGTAGACGAGGTCGGCGGCGATCGAGTCGATGCTTCGGCCTTCGTATGGCTCGAGCTGAACCGCGACGCGAAGGTTTCGTCGTTTCGCCGCGCGCATCACGGCAGCCAACCGTTTGTCCTCCGGAGAGCCCCGTCCCCACCAGGAGCTCACGACCTCGTCGACGCCGGCTGCTGCGATGTCCTTCATCTGGGCGCGGAGGACACGCGGGTCGCCGCTCGAGTACGGCCCCCTTGCCGGGAAAAACGCTGAGGCGATGTCGAAGGGTGGCGTATGACCGCCCTGGGTCCAGTGTGAGTAGTGCCCGTCGTGGCGCATGTTGGAGTACCAGGGGTAGAAGAAGATCGCCGTTTTCGGCGCACCCGCGTGCGCCCAGGGCGCGGGCAGGGCGAGCAGCAGCACGATGGCCAGGAGGGGGCTGCGCCGCATCCCGCATAGCCTCTCATCCCGGGCGGACTACGGGAATCCCCAGGACGAGGCATAAGGCTCCAAAGCGCGAACGCCGATTCGGTCGTATGGCTTTTCTTGCCTGGATCGACCGTACTTGGGTACACAGCAGCCGTGAAGAGGGGCAGACGATGGCTGAATATGCCATCGTGCTCGGGGTGATCGTTCCGGCCATCATCCTCGCCTACGCCCTCTTCGCGGACGGGATCGCCGGCTCGATCGACCGAGTCGTCGGGCTCTTCTAGACCTCTGCTGTAGACCGAGAGCCAGGTCGGGCTGAGAAAGACGGGACCGCTCCGGTCGCATCCCTCCCTGCGCGAGAGTTGTAGGGTTTTGACTCAATCGACAGGGAGGCTCAGATGGCCGTCGCACGCGTTGTCACCTTCGACGGGGTCACCAAGGACCGCATGGACCAAATGAACCGCGAGATGAGCGATGGCGCCCCGCCGGAGGGATTCCCCCCGGCAGAGATCATCGTCCTTCACGACGCAGAGGCGGAGAAGTCGCTCGTGGTGGTCATCTTCGAGACTGAGGACGACTACAACCGCGGCGACGAGATGCTGAACGCGATGCCCGCGGGCGACACCCCAGGGAAGCGCACGTCGGTGACCCGGCACGACGTCGCTCACCGCATGAAGTCGTAACGGCGCGCCACAATCGGCCCGACGTTTTTTGGAACGCGGCCGACACAGACGCCGTCGTTCGTCACCTTCATGCGAGGGAAGCAAGGGGGGCGGGGTTAGGACCCGCCCCCTCGCTAAAGCGGAGAGCCGGAAAGCTGGGGAGCTTCCCGGGAACCCTTGGGCTGCGGCACCCCAAGATTCCTGAAGGCTCTCTGCTCCTTTCGCTTTCGACACGAGAGACCTACCCCTTTAGGGTCAATTAGCGATTACAACGGTGGGCCTTGCAAGAAGTGGCTTCGGCTGAGGAATCTCGTCCCCGATCGAGGGAGCGAGGGAGCGCCATGAGGCGGACCCCGCAATGAAGCAGGCCCTGGTCAGTCGGGCGCCCGAGACTTGAACTCGGGACCTCTAGGGCCCCAGAGCGTTTCAAGCGTTCGGCCGCGGGAGATGGGCGAACTATCACCCGCTGAAGACCGCCCTCTCCCTGTCCGAGCTACTCGTGAACACCGACCCCGGCGCTCTACGAACGCGCAGCGTTGCGCCGGCTGCAGCGGTTCGTCGACGAGCGGTATCCGCCGGTCACCGATGTCGCGCTCGCTGGAGACCTCAGGCTGATGTTCCGTCGGTGATGCGTTCTTCCTCCAGAGCTCGAACAGCTCCAAGTCCGCATCCCCCGCAGCGCGGAGGGAGACACGGGCTGCGAAGTCGAGGCTGTCCTCGGGAGCGTTCGACATGTCCGTCAGGGCCATTTAGTTACGCGCACCGCCCGGTCATAACGTCCGACAGGGCCGGGTAATCGTTGAGGCTCAAGCGCTCGGCACCGAGAGGTTCGTCCTCCGCGCACTGAAGGTTGGCCCCGACGCTTGGTGCCGAGGCCAACCTTCGTGTCTTTTTACGGGTTCCTTGGGTTACTCCCGCCGTGACAAGCCACGCCAGGGATTCCAGGTGCTCCGCCATTCCTGACGTCCTGTCCGGGGGACTGCACGTGGAAATCGATCGGCCCCTGACCCGGGATCATGTCATTCAGGCCGGAGAAGGAGCAGATCGAGTTCGAGTGCGCCGGGGCACCGGTGGCATGGGCGTCAACCTGTTCTTGCGTCCGCGGCCCGGTCCCGGGCGGGCCCTTAACCTCACCGGCGAAAGCGGCACTAACGCTTACACCGGCAACGATGACTGCGCACACCGCAGTCGCAAACAAGGACTTCGTGCGCATGTTCTCTCCCCTTTCTTGAGCAACGGCTTGCTGCTCGACAGAGAAGCTAGTAAGTCGAAGGCACGGCGTCAACCGCTGCGACGTAGGCCGGAAGGACGAGTTAACGCACATCGAGGCGTCGAAGGAGGCCGGCGCACCAGCAAGATGAGCCCGGCTCGGGCTCGGCCTGAGGCAAACGCGCCCAGAGCTCCTGCGTCTACGGCCAACGCGGCTTCTCGATCGCCCTGGGGAGAGCTGGGGCGATCGAGCCCCTGGGCGCGCGCTCCCCTTTTCGGGCTGAAGGCATGGTCTCCTCGTCGCTAGAGGCGGCGGCCTGACGGGATCACGCCGACTCATGCAGGTCTAGGAATAAGGCTGGTCGACGTTGGACGTTCGGCCGTTGGTTCCTGTGGGCGTCGTGGAGATGCTCTGATTGCCGTCGGTGGTGTTACGGCGCTACCGGCGGCACCAACGCACCTGACCATTGGGCGGGGGCGCGCCTACCAGATTGCGAAGAGAAAGAACGGGAGCCGCACGGTTAGTCACCGCGCGGCTCCGGTGCGCAAGAGGTTAGCGCTCGATGATGTTGTGGACCTTCAGCATCTCAGGCTCGCCCGCGAGTTCGACCCCAACGTCGGTCAGTACCGGCCTCAGTGTCTCGCCGAATGCGTCGAACTGCTCGCGAGAATCCCAGACCTCGTTGACTCGGAAGCTGTCGCCCGAACTGAACGCGATGTGGTAGGAAAGCCCGTCCGGCGGCCACTGGGCACCGGCCTTCAGGCGCTTGATGGTTTCGTCGTACTTCTCTGTAGTCATACTGGGCGCCGCGGTGAAGCGGGCGAGGATCCTCGTGGCAGAGCCAGGCACGGTGGTGGCCATTCACGGCCTCCTTCAAATGGAGTGCTCCCGACCGAGCCGTTCTACGCACGAACGAGGAATCTGAGTCAGAAGACCGCCGCCGACAGTAACAGCTAGCCAACGGCCGTTCGCGATCTTTTAGTTAAGGGCGCTTTCCGCACCCCGCTCAAATTCCGTCTGTCTTCATCCGCGTCATTCCTGATGGCGCGACTTCGCGCTCATCTTCCTCATGCGACTCGTATTCCTCTTCGCCCGAATCGCGTTCGACCTGACGCGGCTCACTCACCACATCCGGATTGTGCCTATGCCGGCGTGATTGCAGCCACTTGAACATCACTCACCTCCCTCACTCTCAATTCGACGAAGCCTTCCTGTTAGCGGGTCTTCATGGCGGTTTCGCATGCGATCCCGTCCTTGTCGCAAATCCAGACCCCTGTTGTACCTCACCTCGCATCGTAGTTCGTCCGACTAGTGGCTCATCAGGACGGCGCTCGAGCTGCGCGAGGCGATCTTTGTCACCCTCAACTACGACACGCTTATCGACCGTCCGCTGTTCGCGTACAGGCCTGAAAAGTCCTATCACCCTTCGGGCAATTCCTGAAGCCGAAGGCGCCCGCCCATTGGCCGGCTGCGTTGGTGCCGTCGGTGGCGCCGTAACACCACCGACGGCAATCAGAGCATCTCCACGACGCCCACAGGAACCACTGGCCGAACGTCCAGTGTCGACAAGCCGTATGGAGCCGGCCCCTTTTCGTTCTCTCCCTCGGTTTCCGTGGGTTGGTGCCAGGTGAGCGCGACCGCCTGGGCCACAGAGTCCGTGGACCCACTTCACGGCACCGGTTTGTGCTCCAGCTGGTGCAGTCACACCGCCCGCGAGGGTCAGAACTGCTCGGGGCGTTTCGCCATCAACCGGCGAAGTCGGCGCACCGGATCACAGCTCGACCGCGCTCCCGATGTTCCATCTCCATCTGCGCCAACGTCCTCTCCATCGCCGTCGGTTTGATGCTGCCGTTCTTGTTCTCGTATGGCTTGTCGAGAAATCGCACCAGGACCAGCCCGGAGACGACGATGATTGCGACCGCGGCGATCATTGCTGCCTGCGTAACCGCGGGCTCCTCACGATCCGCGAACAGGGCGACCGAACCGATCACCACCACCGCGCCGATGATCAGGATCAACCAAATAACCGGGGGGACCAACCCTTCTGCTTTGCCGATCCGGCCTTGCCGCCCCTGTCGCCGGTCGTCGTTCAAGGCGAACCAGTGTTCAAAGGCGGCGGTCTGTTTGGCGCCGTTGACCGCGATCCGTTCGGCGGCCTCCTCCATGGCCGAGACCCTCGCGTCCACGACAGAACTCCCTCTGCCTCCCCGCATCGCGGGCCACTCGTCCGAGATGACCTCGTGCGCGTAACAAATCATCTGCCCCTGCAGCTCCGCGCGGTCCGCGGGGCCGAAGGGCGTCACGGTATGGAACATCCCGAGCGTTGAGGTCGCCTCCTCCTCGGCGTCGGCCTTGGCGCCGCCGTAGCTCTCGAATGCGATGAAGAAGACGAATGCAACGATCACCATGTAGGCGGTGCCCGCCACCGTGTAGACGGCACCTGCCGGAATCGGATCTTTGAAGAACGTTCCCGCCGGCGCGCGCCGACGCACGATGAGCATGCCGGCCCCGCTCAGTGCGGCAGCACCCAAGATGATCAACGCGGCAAGCCAGAGTTCTATAACGGCCCTACGATAAGCGCCCAGTGAGTTCGGTTCCAGCGCGCAACCGAACTTCGGACCCGGTCGACCCTGGCTTGCCTCATGAGTGCAAGAAAGTGTTCACTCCGAAAGCGTAAATGGCCCCCGCGATGCGACAAACATCCGGGGCAAGGTCGACGGTTGCGAGCTTCACATCCCCCTCCCGGTCCCCGAGTGTCGATCTGTACGAGAGCACCCGCTGCCCGTAGCGAAGGGCGATCGTGTCGCCGTCGACGACATGGTCAACGCGGTGGCTTGGCGCGAGACCCGTACTTCTAGGAACCGGCTACCCGGGTCTTGAGAATGTAACGAGGGTGACTGTGTAGGACGCACTCCTAGCCGGGTCTTGCAGGCTGGGGCCTACGCCGCGCAGCAGCCCTCCGTTCTCAGTCGCATCGATCTTGACCCCACTGATCGCCGTACCACCAGGAGAGGGTGCCGAGCGCTTCTCGATCTCAATCTGAACACTGGGACCACCTCTACCCAGGAACCTCAACCAGGGGATACCGGGATCCTTGCGCACCGAGAAATCGATCGGGATCGAAGTACCGATGCCCACGCCCGAGCTGGTCGTTATCACGCCCATGCCGGCGCCAGCCCCGTCGCCCGGCCCCAGTCCCCGGGTCGAGAAGCCGGGTGCCGGCCCAGCCGTGAAGAAGCTGCTCCTGCCAGTCGTCGCTGTAGCCCCACCGCCGGCGATAGTCGCCGTTCCGAAGTTCAGCAACGGAAGGTCACGACGGAACATTGACGATAAGCCAAATGCGCTGCCGACCAACACATCGCCCACGTCGTCGTGCATGGAAACAGTTGCTGCCACGTCGATCCCGAACTCGTCGGTGTCAGCGTGAACGCTCGCAAAGTCAATCGCTTCCTGGAGCGTCATGGCTACCTCCCCTTCGTGTTGTCGGCTGCCAGGCTCGCCCACGCAGCGTAACGCCCATCACGGTGAGTACCAAACGGGCGAATCGCGGGGATCACGCCGCCCATCACGTGAACGAAGCCTCGACACGAGACGAGGCGTCGTCGGCTTCGACCTAACGCTCGGCGTCATACCGGGCCACGGCTAGAACTGCACTACGACGCAGCCGGCACGGCACTCGACCTCGGGGATCCTCGCCGCCCGAGCGGGAGCCTCGTGCGCGAGGCTTCCCGCTCGAGCGTTGTCCGCGTCTACCGAGGCGTGAAGAAGCCGGTGACGGTGCCTTCGATCGTTGCCGTCCCCTGAGGTCCGGAGAAGAGGGTCTGAAGCGGAATCGTGCAGGTCGTTGTTGGCGTTATCGGCGCGGCCTTCGACGATGTGTCTGTTTCGGCCATTGGGCTACCGCCGGTCGGAGTGAATGTGAAAGTTGTGTTGAACGCCGTCGGGATGAACACCGACGTGCTGCCGACGACGTGCGCCGGCGTGAACTCTCCGTTGCCGTTCACGACGACCATCAGCGGATGGCCGTTGCAGATGGCGCTGATCTGGGTCGAGTTCTTCGCGTTGGCCGGGTCCGCCGCCGCCACCGGAACCGTGACGGCCGCAGCCAACGCCAAGCCAGCAGCTGCCGTGAGTAGGCGTCGTTTCATTGTCTCCCCTCTCCGCAGGTGATTGGTTGGTGCCGCTGAACCGGACTAGAACCTCTTTACCCCGACGCCCGATGTTCAATCCGCACTGTGAGTAGTGCGCATCGAAGGGTTTTATGACCGGCGGCTAGCTTCGCCCCAACCAAGGACGTGTCAAGAACACCAGCAATACTGTGCTCCGCCGCACAAGTGGGCCGGGCGGAAAGTGAGTATGCGTGTTTTGACTTGGCGACGAGGAGGAACGAACTGACGCGGTTCACATGGAACCTGCATCTTCCATCGACTTCGTCGTCTCGGCCGCAAGCCCACCAGCCGAAATCGTGATCGTTCCTGAGCCTGAGGCGGAGTTCCTCGCCGGAGCGCTGAGCGGCTTGGCACCTGATCCCGATCTGCCGAACGCGCGAAGCATCGCCATCAGGATCGAGAGCGCCCTCGAGAGCGGGACGGAGCCGCTCGAACTACCACCGCATCAGGAGCGTGAGCTGCTGTTCGCACTCGACCGGATCGCGGCTCAGATGCCTCGCGTACTCTCCGCCGACCTTCTGCAGCTGCGTAGCGCGCTCGTCCAAGCTGCCGACCTCGAGCAGTGACCGTTTGGGCACGGAACTCCCGCGTCGACGGTCTTGGGCGCCGCGTACCTCCGGAAACGATGGTGCTAGTTCGTCGAGAGCTTTGATTCGTCGAGCTCGATCGGTGCGACGAACAGCATGACCGCCGACTGAGGTTCGTCCCTGAGCGCATCCTCGAGCGCCAGCCAAGCGTCTTCCTTACGGATGAACACGTCGATCGCCAGACGGTCGCCGATCTCGGAAAGGGCGTAAGCGCGCATAGGGCGACCGTAGTACCCGCCGACTCTCCTGGCGATTGTCCGAATCGGCTGTTTGCCCCAGCGGTTCGTCTAAAGAATCAGCGGTCGGGTACCTCTCGCTACGACTCGCCGCTCGGCGGACCGACCGGCGGGGGCTAACCGCCGGGGACATCGGCCGATTCGTGAACGCGTGGCCATCGTCGGAGCTCGTGCCGCGGCGTGAAACCGTTACCGGGCAAGCCTGGCGGGTCAAGTCGTTGCCGACGTCTTGGTCGGACGCTCAATGAATGTCGAACTTACTTGCCTGAACGATCCGGAGTGATCGGCCCGAGATCCATCCCGCCCGAGCCGTGCCCCGGCACAAACAGCACGAAGCTGAGGACGGCAAGCACAAGCCCGGCGACCAAGAGCGCCCAGAACGGATGCGTCTTGATGAAGCTCATGGCTTCCCATTTCAGCACACCTTGTTTGACGGGGCAATCCGGCCAACTTCGGCCCTGGCAGGGTGAGTCGCGCGTCCCGATTCGACAGTCATCGAGCTATCCCTTGAACCTGAAATTGAGTCGTGGAAAAAGATGACCGCCGGGGTCACGTGCCTCGGCCGCGGCCCACGTGCTCGACCCACCCCGCGAGGGTTTGCTCGCCGCCGAGGTGGAAAAGGAATCGGCGAGGCAGGGGTCTCCGATCATCGATCCATTCCGTAGGGGGCGGCCGGGTCGATGAGGAGTTCTGCCGGGCGCGAGGCGAGTCCAGCGTCTACGGCAGCGCTGGACTCCCTCGCCGCATCCGCTTGTGTACATGCCAGAGCGTGAAGACCGACATCCTCCACGCCTCCTGACAGCGGTTCATCGACGCGCTCGGGCATTGAGCCGTAGCAACAACCATTCCGCGCCTCAACGAGAAAACGCCCTCTTCCAGGGCGTTTTCCGTATCGGGGCGCCGAGATTTGAACTCGGGACCTCTAGTCCCCCAGACTAGCGCGCTAACCAGGCTGCGCCACGCCCCGTGACAGGGATCGTATCGCCTACGCGCTGTAACGCCGGTAGAGCTTGTCGATCAGGTCCGGCATGCGTTCGAGCCGATCGGTGATCACCCGCAGGCGGTATTCGCGGAAGTGCTCTGCTTCGACGCCGAGTGCGCGTGCGAGCGTCTTGATCACGTCGTCCGAAGGAACCGGACGGTTTCCGTGCACGAGGTGATTCAGATAGCCCGCTGAGAGTCTCGTCTTCTCCGCGAGCGAGCGGTAGGTAAGGCCGGCCTCGGCCATGAGGCGCTCGATCGTCGGGCCGAACGCGTCATCGCTGAAGCGTCGCTTACGTGCCATCAGCCGAGCATCTCGCGCACTGTCGAGACGAGCTCACCCACGCTCACCGCCTTGTCATCCCCCTTCGCGCGCTCGCGAACGTCCACCGTACCGTCTTCGGCGACCTTTCGCCCGACGGTCACGCGCACCGGGCAGCCGATGAGATCGGCGTCCGCAAACTTCTCTCCCGCACGCGCGTCGCGGTCGTCCACCAGTACTTCGAGGCCGTCCGCGGAGAGCGCATCCGCTACCGACTGCGCGTGCTCTGCCATGCCGGGTATCACCACGACGTGGACGTCGTACGGCGCGACCGACGCGGGCCACCGGATGCCCTTGTCGTCATGGTGCTGCTCCACTATCGCCGCCATCGTGCGCGCAGGCCCGATGCCGTAGCTCCCCATGATGAGCGGCTTCTCTTGTCCGTCCTCGTCCACGAAGGTCGCGCCAAACCGCACCGAATAGAACGTGCCGAGCTTGAAGATGTGCCCGAGCTCGATCGCCGGCTCCTCCAGCAGCTTGCCGTCGCACAGCGGGCATGTATCCCCCGCGTTCGCCTGCCGGATGTCCACAAACTCCGGGTTGTAGTCCCGGCCTGCCTGAACGCCGCGCAGGTGCCACCCGTCACGATTCGCACCCGCGACGAACTGGCCCTCGCGTAGGGCCTCGTCGGCGACGACGTCGATGGTCACGCCGACGGGACCGAGGGACCCGCCGCCGGCGCCGAAGACCGCCCTGATCTCGTCGTCCGTCATCGGCCGGTACGCCTCGCCGAGCACCGTCACCAGCTTCTCCTCGCTCAGCCGGTCGTCGCCGCGGATCAGGGCCAGCACCGGCCGCTCGCCGACCATGACCGGCATCGCCTTGGACGTCGCCGCCGGGTCGATGCCGAGGAGGTCCGCCAGCGCCTCGATTGTCGCGACGCCAGGCGTCTCGATCTCTTCCGGCGGGTCCAGCGGATCGGGGAAATCAGGCGAACGCGGAATCCCGCGAGCCGCATCGTAATCTGCGTAGTAGTCACCGTTCTCGCAGCGGACGAGGATGTTCTCGCCGGATTCGGCCGGTGCCATGAAGCCCGAGGACTCCCGGCCGCCCATGATCCCCGACTCGGCCTCGACGTAGTACGCCTCGAGACCACAGCGCTCCCAGATGCGCTCGTACGCGCCCCGGTGCGCCTCGAAGCTCCTGTCGAGCCCGGCCTCGTCGCGGTCGAACGAGTACGAGTCCTTCATGATGAACTCGCGCACGCGCAACAGCCCACCGCGCGGCCGGGGTTCATCGCGTTCCTTGGTCGAGAAGTGGTACCAGAGCTGCGGCAGTTGCTTGTACGACTGCAGCTCGCGCGCGTGGAACGTCATCGTTTCCTCGTGCGAGAACGGGAGGACGTAGTCGCGCCCGGCCCGGTCCTTGAGCTTGAAGACGATCGGAATCCCGATGCGGCCGCTCGTCTCCCACAGCTCCGCCGGCGTCAGCACCGGCTCGAGCATCTCCTGCCCGCCGATCGCGTTGATCTCCTCGCGAATGATCTGCACCACGTTCTGGTGGACGCGCCAGCCGAGCGGCAGGAACGTCCACAGGCCCGCGCCGACCTGGCGGATGAACCCGCCCCGCACAAGCAGCTTGTGGCTCGCGGCCTCGGCGTCGGCCGGCGGCTCGCGCAGCGTCGGTAGGAACAGCTCTGAGGCCCGGGCGATCATGTTGTCCGCCCAGACTACTCGCCGAGCGGAATCAGCGAGGCCTCTGCCATCGCAAGCGCAGCGGGCTTTGCCATCTTCAGTCGTTTGGGTCGCTGCATCCCGTCGGCGATCCACTTGTCGATCTCGTGGAAAAGCTCGTCGATCAGAATGTCCGAACTGACCTTCTTCAGCACGCGGCCATGTGCGTAGACGAAACCCGTGTCGCGGCCGCCGGCGATGCCGAAGTCTGCATCCCCCGCCTCTCCGGGCCCATTGACCGCGCAGCCGAGCACGGCGACCTCGAAGTGCTGTGGGTACGCGCGGAGCCGTTCCTCGACGTTCTCCGCGAGCGTCTGCACGCCGACGTTGTCGCGGCCGCAGGACGGGCACGCGATCATGATCGGCCCGCGCTCACGGAGCCCGAGCGCCTTGAGAATCTCGAAGGCCACGCGCACTTCCTCGACCGGGTCGGCCGTCAGAGACACGCGCATCGTGTCGCCGATGCGGTCGACGAGGAGCGCACCCATGCCGACGGAGCTCTTGATCGATCCGGCGAACGGCGTCCCGGCTTCGGTGACGCCGAGGTGCAGCGGATACGGCACCTTCGAGGCGAGCAGGCGGTACGCCCGGATCATGGTGGGAACGTGGCTGGACTTCACGGAGATCTTGAAATCCCGGAACCCGAGGCTCTCGAGCAGCCGCACCTCCTCGAGCGCGGCCTCGACCAGGGCCTCGGCCTGGTCGCTCTGCGCCAGCTCGCTCAGGTGCTTCGGCAGCGAGCCCGAGTTCGCGCCGATACGCATCGGGATCCCCTTTGCCTGCGCGGCGCGCACGACCTGCGCGACCTTGTCGGAGCCGCCGATGTTGCCCGGGTTGATCCGGACCGCCGCGACGCCGGCGTCGATCGCCTTGAGGGCGAGGCTTGCGTTGAAGTGGATGTCCGCGATCACGGGGATCGGGGAGAAGCGCACGATACGGCCGAGCGCCCCCGCGTCCTCGTTCTTCGGGACGGCGACGCGGACGATCTCGCAGCCGGCCGAGGCGAGCGCGGCGATCTGAGCGGTGGTGGCCTCGACGTCGTGCGTCTTCGTCAGGGTCATCGACTGGACGACGACCGGGGCGCCGCCGCCGATCTGGACTCCGCCGACCGTGATGTGGCGCTCGGAAGCCATCTCGATGCCAGTGTATCGCCGCCCTTAACGGGTCTTGTGGCTCTGCGCCACCTAGCGGGGCTACCCCCCTCCGAGACGGTTGATGTCGTTCGAAAGGCCGATGAACATCAGCACCAGGAAGAGGGCGATGCCGATCGCCGAGACCCGTTCGTAGACCTCGCGTCCCACCGCCCGGCCGCGTAAGCCCTCGATGATCGAGAAGAGGATGTGGCCACCATCCAGAGGCAGGAGCGGGAGCAGATTCAAGATCGCTAGTGAGAGACTGATCAGGCCGAGGATCAGCAGGAAGAGCGTGAAGGTCAGCGACGCTGCCTGACTCGACGTGTCGATGATGCCGACCGGGCTCGAGACCTCCTTCCTGCCGGAGCCCGTGATCAGGCGCGGTAAGAACGTGACCGTCGCCTTCGCAGCCGACCAGGTGAGCTGGATGCTGTGTCCGAGTGCGCCGAGCGGGCCGTACTGGACCTCCTTCCAGCCCGGCTCGAACCCGAGCGCCCACCGGTCGCCGATCTTCTTCGTCCGCACCGGGCCGAGCGTCACCGGCTTGCTGCCACGAAGGACGGTGAGCTCGATCGGCGCACCCTTCGACGCTCGGATGTATTGCGACACCGCCGTGAAGCTCGGGGTCGGCTTGCCTTCCACTGCGACGATCGTGTCGCCCGGACGGAGCCCGATCTGCGCAGCCGGTGTGTCTGCCTTCACGTTCTTCACGGTGCGGTCGGCGTCGCCCGGCACGCCGATGAGATAGGCAGTCGCGATGAGGAGGATCGCGACGAGGATGTTCATGCCCGGGCCCGCGAAGATGACGGCAATGCGCTTCGACGTGCTCTGACGCCAGTAGGCGTCGTCGCTGAGCCCGTCCTCCAGCTCCTCGGTTCCACGCCGCGCCGCTTTTCCCGCCGCCGGGCTGAGGTCTGCCTCCTCCACGGCCGCCGCGAGCTCCGGCATTGCCTCGCGCGCGGCGACCAGATCGCCGGCTTCGAGCCCGCGCTGGACGCGTGCCATCTTCGGGAAGAGGCTCGGATCCTCCTTGAGAGCGGGGCCCAGCTGCATGTCCAGATCGGACGCGGCCGGACGGTGCATGCCCGGAATCTTCACGTAGCCGCCGAGCGGGATTGCGCCGATTCCGTACTCGATGCCGTTGCGCACGACCTTGACGAGCGCCGGCGGAAAACCGAGATAGAACCGCCGCGGCCTCATCCCAACGGCCCGCGCGACGAAGAAGTGGCCTGCCTCGTGCAAGAGGATGAGCAGTGCCAGGCCGAAAATCGAGAGGAGGACGTTCATGCGACCTTCAATGCCCCTTCGGCGGACCGCCGCGCTGCCTCATCCGCGGCCACGAGCTCGTCGAGATCGCGTGCGGGCGCGCCGTCGGCTTCCGCCAGAGACTCTGCGACGACGTCGGCGATCGCGAGGAACGGCAACCGGCCGTCAAGGAACGCGGCGACCGCGACCTCGTTGGCTGCGTTGAACACCGCTGGATAGGTACCGCCCCGCTCTCCGGCGCTGCGCGCGTATGCGAGCAGCGGGAAGGTCTCGAGATCTGGCGGTTCGAACTCGAGCGTCAAGCCCGCCGTGACGTCGAGAGGCGGTAGCGGAGTGGCGCTTCGGTCCGGATAGGTGAGCGCGTACGAGATCGGCACGCGCATGTCCGGATAGCCCAGATGCGCAAGCGTTGCACCATCGCGAAACCGAACCAGCGCATGAACGATCGACGTCGGGTGCACGACGACGTCGATGTCGTTGTACGGCAGATCGAAGAGGAAGTGGGCCTCGATCAGCTCGAGCCCCTTGTTCGCGAGCGTGGCGGAGTCGATCGTGATCTTCGGGCCCATGTTCCACGTCGGGTGCGCGAGTGCTTCGCCCGGCGTGACGTCTTCGAGGTCCTGGCGCACTCTTCCGCGAAACGGCCCACCGGAGGCGGTGAGCACGAGGGAGTGGACCTGGTCTGCGGACCGGCCTTCGAGGCACTGGAACGCCCCCGAATGCTCGCTGTCGACGGGAACGAGACGCCCTCCTCCGCGCTGTTGCGCCTCGAGGGCAAGATCTCCGGCCGCGACGAGGCTCTCCTTGTTCGCGAGCGCGAGATCGACGCCGCGCTCGAGGGCCCACAACGTTGCCGGCAAACCGGCGAAGCCGACCACCGCGTTCAGCACGAGATCCGGTGCGGCACGTTCGAGCAGCTCCGTCAGGTCGCCGCCGACCTGCGTCAGCGGTGCGAGCCCGTCGATCGGCTGCGAGCCCGAGGAGGCGGCGAAGAGCTCCAGCTCGGGGTGGTCGTCGATGATCTCGAGCGCCTGGCGGCCGATCGAGCCGGTGGCGCCCAGGAGGGCGATTCTCTTCACCCCGGGAAGTGTAGGTTCGGGACCCCTAGGTCAAGCGGGGGTGCCTTCGGCTTGTACAGCCGGGGTTACGTCGAGTGACATGCGCTCAGGCTCGCTCATGTCCGTAGACGGTTCACTAGAAGATGCACCGAGCGCCATCCTCTCAATCCGTTCGGCCTGTTCGCGAAACACGGTGCCGGCCAGGTACAGGTAGGTCGGAGTCGTCGCGAACGACGAGTGGCCGGCCTTGGTCATGACCGCGATCTCACTGGCGCCTGATGCCGCATCGAGCGTGATCGCTGTGGGTCGGAGGTCGTGGTGCGGCCGCACCTTGTCCGTGATCCCCGCGGCTTTCAACGCCGCGGTGAAGTGTGGCCCCCACAGCCCCTTCGAGTAGGCGGTCCCGCGCTTCGGGTGGCAGAAGACAAGCTCACCATCGCCCTTGAACGCGGTCCGTTGGTAGTGGCCGTTCAGCTCCTCAGCCAACGACGACGGAATCGCGATCGACCGGATGCCGAACTCCGACTTCGAGTCGACAACACGGAGCACCCTCTCGACGAGCGACACGTCCCGCCATCGCAGCCGATGCAGTTCGCCTGCACGCAATCCAGTCAGGACGAGCATAAGGAACACGCTGCGCGCTTGGTCGTCGGTGAACGTCTTGGCGACACGGCGGATCTCGTCGGGCTTGATTGATCGTGCAGGGGAGCTGGCGCAACCGAAGACGGAGCATCCGAGGTTGATGATGATGTCCGGCGGACTGGATTCAGCGATAACCACTGTCCACGTCGCTCCGAGATCAGGAGTGGGCCCGGTCGCTCGGCAGCGATCTAACGTCGTCAGCCTCATGTTCCGCCACTTGCGCCGAGGAGACCACGGCTTCAGCCCGAAAACGGGATGGTCGGTCTATTCGCGGTTGAGGTCGCAGTTGGCGTCGCCGACCGTGACCCACACGGCGTCGTTCGTTGCTGCGATCCCGCAGGTGATCGCGTGATTCGGGCTGCCGACGGGAATCGTTCGAATGATGCGGCCGCTCCGTGGGTCGAGCTGAATCACGGAGGAGTTAAGCGGACTCGAGTTCGATGCGGCGGCAACCCAGATGGACCCGCCGCCGGCGGCGAGGGCCCAAAGCCCCCGACCATTGATCGGGATCCGCTTGACCCTCTGGAGTGTGTCGGGATCGAATTCGAGCAGTGCCTGTGGAGACCCCGGACCAATGCCACCGTTGGTGCCCCACGTAATTACCCAGACGCCACCCTCGCCGACCGAAATCGCTAACGCCCCCGACAGGTTGTCGTTCCCGAGGCGGACGGACTCCGGTCGCTGTGCCCCCGGCCGGATCACGTTCAACAGGCCCACGCCGGCGTAGCCGGTGGTCACCCACGCTGCGCTGTCGCCGAAGGCGATCGCCCCCGTATCCCCCTTTAGTTGCCACGAGCGGACGGGTTGACCGTGCGCCAGGCTGACCTGCGTAAGGCGGTTGTTGTCGCCGGGGGCCGTGTGGGGGCCGACAATCACCCACAAGTAGCCGCCGCCGAGCGCGAGCGAGCCCGCCCCCGGCCGCGGCAACCGAATGATCTGGGTGTGCGAGAAGTAGAGCGGCCCCGCCGAGGTTCCGCCGCTCCCGCGGGCGATTCGGGTGATGACCGAGGCCTCGCTGGAGACCCAGACGTTGCCATCGTGGTCGGCGGCGATGCCGTAAGGACGGATCGGGAAGCCACCCTTCTGATCCACGCTGTGCGTGCGCAGGTCGTAGCGAGAGACGGTGCGAGCGCCGAAGTTGACGGTCCAGATCGCGCTCGGGGTGACGGCGATCGGACCCGGCTCGACTCCGACCGGAGTCACCGAGACGATCTTGCCACTGCGGGGGTCGAGCCGGACGAGGCTGTTCGGGACAACGTGGGGCGTCGCGCCTGCCCGGGTGGAAAGGATCGCCGCCGAGGTAGCGGCTGCGAGGATGACGAGAGCGGCGAGGGCGAGCTGCCAGCGGCGAGGACGGAATCGCCGCGACGAGACGCCGTGAACAACGTCGGCTGTGGGAGTCGGGAGGGGCGTAACCGGGGGCGGCGCCAGACCGTTCACTCCCGCTGTGCCCGCCGGCGCCTCGAGCGCGGGGTCGTGCCGCAGGATCCCTTGCTGGAGCCTTTGCAGTGACTCGCTGGGCTCGATTCCGAGCTCGTCCATCAGGTCGTGCCGGGCGTGCTGGTAGGCGTCGAGGGCGTCCGCCTGGCGGTCGGCGCGGTAGAGGGCGAGCATCTGCTGGGCGCGCAGCCGTTCCCGGAGCGGATGCTCGCGAACGAGCACATGCAGCTCGCCGAGCACTTGCTCGTGACGACCCTGGGCGAGATCGCAATCGATCCGGTCCATGAACACCGTCAGTCGCAGCTCGTCGAGCTGCGCCACCTCGTCCCGTCCAAACGACTCGAGAGCGAGCCCGGCCAGCGTGGGACCGCGCCAGAACGCGAGCGCCTCCTGCAGCAGTCGTGAGGCCGTCTCGGACTCGCCGTCGGCCATACGCGCGCGGGCCCTCGCGACGAGACTGCGCATGCGGTCTGCGTCAAGGAGATCGGGGTCGACGACCAGCCGGTAGCCGCCGTCGGTCGTCGCGATCGGGTCGTGACCGTTGCGCGCGAGCGTCCTACGGAGCTTCGAGATGTAGACGTTGACGGCCTTTCTCGCCGTCGCCGGCGGCGAGACACCCCAGAGCTCGTCGATCAGGCGCTCTCGCGACACGAACTCGTTGGCGTGCAAGAGCAGGACGGCCAGAACGAGTCGCTCCTTCAGCCTCCCGAGGGCAAGCGGGCGGCCGTCCTCGATCACCTCTAGGGGCCCGAGAATCCGAAAGTCCACAGGCGCGTTTTACCGCGTCCCAAGCCGCAATGGAAGCGATCGCAGGTGGTCCAGCTACCAGGGTCTTGTCCGATTGCGGTCGCGCCTTTACCCCGATCGGACACGCTCGGGGCGATGGCTCGCTCGCCCCACGCATCCCCAGCGGACACGGTCGCCTACCACGGCGAGGTGTGGACGGATGCCCGCGGCTACGCGACCGTCAGGCTGCCGGCCGGGGCCGGGCCGCTCGACCCGCCGCTCGAGTACGAGCTGCGCGACCTCGAGCCGCCGAGCAGCACCCGGATCACCGCTGAGCTCGAGAACGGCCGCTTCACGATCGCCACCGACCAGCCGCACGTGAAGGTCGCCTGGCGAATCAGCCACCGAAAAGAGGAGTCGAAATGAACAGAACAATCGTGCTGACGCTCGCCCTCGCTGTCGTCACAGCGGGCGTACTCGCCGCAGGCTCGAGCGGCGCCCGGCAAGACCAGCGCACGATCGGGCTCGTGCTCCCGGACCCCAATACTGGTGCGCCGCTCTCGACCCCGGTGAAGAGCGGGGGCAGCACGGCAGCGAGTGCGCTCGGCGATCACCTCGTCGTCATCCCGGCCGATGGCCCAGGGGCAATCACCAGCGCGGTGGAGTCGCTCATCGCACGCCACGCGGGCGCGATCGTCGTCAACACCGACCAAGGGGCGGAAACGGTGAAGCAGATCCTCCCCGCGCTGGCGAAAGCGCGGAAGGCGAGGATTCCGACGCTGTCGTACGACCAGCGAATCCCCGGCACCGTCTGGGTGACTGGGTCGACCCCACATCAGTACGCGCAGGCCCTCGCCGACGCACTCGCTTCGCAGATGGGGGGCACGGGCCAGTACGCCATCATCGGGCAGCAGGGACAGCAACCGATCGCCAATCGATGGCAGAAGTTGATCGCTTCATACGTTGCCAGGCAGTACCCGAGCATGAAGCTGATCAAGGTCGTCCGGGGAACCGGTGCCGGCAACGAGACCGAGGTCGCGACCGTCAAGCAATTCATCGCTGTCCACCCGAAACTGCGGGGCCTGCTGGGCGTGGTTCCGACCGAAGGGTACATGGTGGCGAACGCGATCATCCAGGCTCACAAGATCGGCAAGATCTTCGCTTCCGGCAACGGCGGCATCTGTCCGCCGCTCGACGTCGACCAGGCGAGGTACGTACGGGATGGGGCCGAGGAGATCGTCTGCGCCGGAGATCCGGTCAAGCTCGGCTACCTCGTCGTGTGGGCGGCCGACCACCTCGCGAGCGGGCACGCCATCGCGCCTGGAAGCTACGCCGTTGGCGGACCCGTCGGCACCGTCACCTACGACGCAAAGCACCAGGATCTGCCACTCGGCCAGCCGCTCACGATCACCAAGGCCAACCTCGACCAGTACCTACCGAAGTCCGGTTAGGCGACGCGCCCGCACCAGACGCCAACAGGGAGAGGAGCGCACCATCCTCTCCCTGGCGGCCGCAGGCATGGTGTCGTGCCTCTCCCGTCCTCGCCCTTCTCGTGCTGGCGGTCGGTCGTATCGACTCAGCCGGGTCTACCTCGAGCCCGTGCGCCGCGCGCCCACGCTCAGCAGACGGTCTGCACCCCCCGCCCACGTCAAGCGATGGCAGTCGGGCGAGATGGCTCCGCGCTGGACGGCGACCGTGATGCTCGAGGCCGAGCGGCAGTTCCGCAGGATCATCGGCTCCTGCGACGGTCCGCCGCCGGTGATCGGAGGGCTGGCTAGGAACCGGCTGGCCTCACGGCGCCGTCATGCGCCGGGATCGGCTGGACGGATTTGCAGACAGTAGAAGTTGGCGTAGAAAGAGCGGCCCGACCCTGGAGCTGAGCCGCTCTTTGCCGGAAGTGTAGGTTCGCCGCGATGATCCGCCCCGGAACACCGGACGATGCGGACGGCGCCGCCCGTGTGCACGTCGAGACGTGGCAGGCGGCCTACGCGCACGCCCTTCCGGTCGACCAGCTGGCGGAGCTGTCCGTCGACCAGCGTGCCCCGAACTGGCGCCGGTGGCCGCCGACGTTCGTCGCCGAGGAAGCAGGCCTGATCGTCGGGTTCATCGACGTCGGGTCGAGCCGCGACGAGGACGCCGACGCCGAGCTGTTCTCCCTCTACGTGCATCCCGACAGCTGGAGCACCGGAGTCGGACGCGCGCTGATCGAGGCGGGCGAGCAGCGCCTACGGGAACTTGGGCACACGACGGCGATCCTCTGGGTCCTGGACGACAACCCGCGCGCGCGGCGCTTCTACGAGCTCGCCGGCTGGGCGCCAGACGGGACGGCGCGTGAGATCGAGCTGTTCGGCTTCCGCTTCCCCGAAGTCCGCTACATCAAGACGCTCTAGGCGGCGTTGAAGGCGCGCAACAGGTAGTACGAGGCGACGGCCGCGAAGAGGAGCGAGTCGATTCGATCAAGGACGCCGCCGTGCGCAGCGAGCAGACGGCCGCTGTCCTTCACCTGCATGTCGCGCTTCAGCGCAGACTCGAAGAGGTCACCGAGAGGTGCGGCCACAGCGATCACGGCGCCGAGCAGGATGGATTGTGGAATCGAGAGGTAGTCCTCCTTGTACAGCGCGACGAACGCGACGAAGATCGTCGTGGCAGCCCCGAAGAGGAACCCCTCCCAGGTCTTTCCCGGCGACAGCGCCGGCGCGAGCTTGTGGCGGCCGATCAGGCGCCCCGCGAAAAAGGCGCCGATGTCACCCGCCCAGACGGCGATCAGCACGGTGAAGGTCGCGAGCTTGCCGTCGTGGGGAATCTCGCGCAGCAGAACAACGTGCGCGAGACAGAGCCCGATCCAGCCCGCGCCGAGCACTGTCGCCGCGATCGCAACGGTGGCCGACTGACGGGTCGTCGCGATCCAGTGGAGCAGAAACGCGAGCAGCATCGTGCTGAGGAACCCAGCCGTCGTCCAGTCCAGACCGCCGAGCTTGGCGCCGAGCAGCGACAGGAGCGCACCCGTATACGCCGCAAGGATCACCGGCCGCAACGTGCGGATCATCAACGCGTACTCGTGCAGCGCCAGCACCGCCGCGACTCCCAGGAGCGCAAAGAGCCACCAGCCGCCCGCCCAGACGATCAGGAGCACGACGGGCACGCCGACGAGCGCGACCAGCACGCGCGACACTAGGGGGCCCATTACCGGCCGCCGAAGCGGCGCCTGCGGCGGGCGTAGTCGTCGAGTGCGGCGCGGAGCTGATCCTCGCCGAAGTCGGGCCAGAGCGTGTCGACGAAGACGAGCTCGGCATAGGCGAGTTGCCACAAGAGGAAGTTCGAGACCCTCAGCTCGCCGGAGGTACGGATCAACAGGTCGGGGTCGGGCATGTCGGGCGCCGTGAGGTACGTCGCGAAGGTTTCCTCGTCGATCTCGACGCCCGCCGCAACTGCACGGTTTGCCGCGTCGATAATCTCTGCGCGTCCGCCGTAGTCGAATGCGATCCAGAGATCCAGGCGGTCGTTGCCCTTGGTCTCGCGCTCGAGCGCGGCCATGCGCTCCTGCAACGCGGCCGGTGCACGATCGCGCCTACCGATGAAGCGCGTGCGCACCCCCTGGCGGACCAGGTCGGGAAGCTCACGCTCGATCGTCTCAGTGAAGATCTCCATCAGCAGCTTGACCTCGTCGGGCGGACGGTTCCAGTTCTCGGTCGAGAACGCATACACCGCCAATGAGTCAACGCCGAGGTCGATCGCGGCCTCGACTGTGCGGCGCAATGCTTTGGTGCCGGCACGGTGACCCGCGGCGATCGGCAGCCCACGTTTGCGCGCCCATCGGGCGTTGCCGTCCATGATGATCGCGACTGCGTGCGCGACGTCGGGCAGATCCGGCTCGGGGGCCGGCCGGACGTGCCGCAGTGTCCTGATCTTCGTAAGGAGACTCATAGTGTTTCTCTACTTTCACCGAGCGAAGCGAAGGTCTTTCGCAATGCCGCGCAAAGTGCGCAGCACTTTGCGCGGTTAGACCTCCATGATCTCGGCTTCTTTGTGCCTCAACAAATCGTCGATCGTCTTCGTATGGTCGTCGGTCAGCTTCTGGACGCGGTCCTCGGCGCGGCGCTCGTCGTCGCTGCCGACCTCCTTCAGGTCCTTCAGATGCTGCACGGTGTCACGGCGCACGTTTCGCACCGCGACCCTCCCCTCCTCCGCGATCTTCCGCACGACCTTGACGAGCTCGACGCGCCGCTCCTCGGTCGGCTGCGGCATCGGCAGCCGGATGACTTTGCCGTCGTTCGAGGGCGTCAGGCCGAGGTCGGACTCGAGGAGAGCCTTCTCGATCGCCTTCACCGAGCTCGGGTCGAACGGTTGGATGGTCAACATCCGGGGCTCGGGGACGTTGATCGTCGCAAGCTGCTTGAGCGGAGTCTGCTGGCCGTAGTACTCGATCTGCACCCGATCGAGGAGCGCAGCAGACGCTCGGCCTGTGCGAACCGTGTTGAACTCGGTCTTCGTGTGCTCGACGCTCGCGTCCATGCGCTTCTGGGCGTCCTCGATCAGTTGGTCGGCCGTAGCCATCAGCGCTCCTCCTTTGCCGGCGTCGAGATGATCGTGCCGATCCGTTCGCCCTCCAGAACGCGGCGGATATTGCCCCGCACGAGCTGGAAGACGTAGATCGGAAGATTGTTGTCCATACAGAGCGACAGCGCCGTGGTGTCCATCACCCGGAGGTTCCGCTCGAGGGCTTCCCGGTGCGTCAGCTCCGGGAGGAACAGGGCGTCCGGATCAAGGCGCGGATCGTCCGCGTAGACGCCGGCGGTGCCGTGCTTCGCCATCAGGATGGCGTCCGCATTGATCTCGAGGGCCCGGAGCGCCGCGGCCGTGTCGGTCGTGAAGAACGGGTTGCCCGTGCCGGCCGCGAAGATGACCACGCGTCCCTTCTCGAGATGGCGAATGGCGCGGCGGCGAATGTAGGGCTCAGCGACCTCCTTGAGCTCGAGCGCGGAGAGCACGCGGGTGTGTGCCCCGCGATCCTCGAGTGCGTCCTGCAGGGCGAGCGCGTTGAGCACCGTCGCGAGCATCCCTGCGTAGTCGGCCGTGGCGCGGTCCATCCCCTCGGCCGCAGCGGCCATGCCGCGATAGATGTTGCCGGCGCCCACGACGATTGCCATCTCGACCCCCGAGGTTTGGACATCCACGATCTCTTCGGCGATCGCGTCGATGGTCGAACGATCCATGCCGTAGTCGCGGTCACCCATCAGCGACTCGCCCGAGAGCTTCAAGAGGATGCGGCGGAACATCGACCGCGCCTCCTCCGGCGCGGCCAGCGTCTCTTCCGGCTGGACGGTCACTGGTGCCCCTGCCAGTAATGCTGCCGAGTTTCTGGGTCGCGAGCCCCGAGCCGGAGGCCGCGCTCGCCCGCAGCCAAGGCTGTGAGCCTTGGTAAGGGCGAGGGTGGACTCTGGCGCCGCGGGATCGCGGGCCAGAAGCCGGCGCGTATTGCTGGTAGGGGCACCTAGCCGCTCAGCTCGAACCGCTCGAACTCCAGCACCTCCGCGCCCTCCTCGCCGAGCGCGTCGCCCACCTTCTTGGAGGAATCGTGGATCCACTCCTGGTCGACGAGCACGTTCGCTCCGAAGAAGCGCTTGTTCAGCATCCCCTCGACGATCTTGTCCCGTGCCTGCTCCGGCTTCGACTGCACCTCGGCCGAACCGGCGTAGATCTCGCGTTCCTGTGCGATCGTCTCCTCCGGGACGTCGTCGCGCCCGATCCAGTTCGGCCGTAGCGCGGCGATGTGCATCGCGACCTTACGCGCGAGCTCGTCCGAGCCACCGCGCATCTGCAGCAGCACGCCGATCTTGTTGCGCGGCGGATGCGCATAGGCCGCGATCATCCCCCCGTTCACGGCCTCAAAACGGACCGTGCCCGTGACGACGATGTTCTCGCCGAGCTTGCCTGCCAGCAGGACACGCTCCTCGTCGAGCGCCGCCTCTGCACCAGGACCGTCGGTCTCGACGGCCTTCAACACCCTCTCGGCGAAGGCGAGGAACTCTTCGTTGTTCGAGACGGGCTCGGTCTCGCAACCGACCGCGACCATGGTGCCTCGCTTGTTTTCGTCGGCGAGCCGGTAGCCGACCTTGCCTTCGGGCGTCTCGCGATCGGAGCGTTTCGCGGCGCCCGCCATGCCCTTCTCGCGAAGGACGCGCACTGCGGCCTCCATGTCGCCGTTCGTCTCTTGCAGCGCGCGCTTGCAGTCCATCATCGGCGCGCCGGTCTGGTCGCGTAGCTCTTTGACGAGTGCTGCAGAGATCTCAGCCATCCGTGCGGCCCTCCTCGGCAGTCGGCTCCTCCTTCGGTGGGACCCCTTCGGCGGCCGCGACCTCCTCGGTGGCCGGGACCTCCTCGGCGGCCGTATCGGCCGGGTCATCGGACGCCGGCGCCTCGGACGCCGTCCCGTTGGTCGCGGGCGCCGGCGCGAAGTCGGCGGGAGTCGCCTTCTGCTGTCCCGCGGCAATTCCGTCTGCGATTGCGCGAACGATCAGGTCGCAAGAGCGAATCGCGTCGTCGTTGCCGGGGATGACGTAGTCGGCCTCGTCTGGATCGCAGTTCGTGTCGACGAGCGCCACGACGGGCAGGTTCAGCCGCTTCGCCTCGCGCACCGCGAGCTGTTCCTTGCGCAGGTCGACGATGAAGATGGCGTCCGGCTGCCGCTTCATGTCGGCGACACCACCGAGGTTCTCCTCGAGCTTCTCGAGCTCGCCGAGCATGGAGATGCGCTCCTTCGCCGGCAGCAGGTCGAGCTGGCCTTCCTCCTTCAGCCGGCGCAGCTCGTGGAGCCGGTCGATGCGGTCGGAGATCGTGCGCCAGTTCGTCAGGAGCCCGCCGAGCCAGCGGTGGTTGACGTACGGCATGTTGACGCGCTTGGCCTGCTCCTCCACGGCGCCCTGGCTCTGCTTCTTCGTGCCCACGAAGAGGATCGAGCCTCCTCGCTCCGCGATGTTGCGGGCAAATTCATGTGCTTCTTCCAGTAACTGGAGCGTCTTCTGCAGGTCGATGATGTAGATGCCGCCCCGCTCGGTGAAGATGAAGCGGCGCATCTTTGGATTCCAGCGTCGCGTCTGGTGGCCGAAGTGAACTCCAGCCTCCAGCAGCTCGCGCATAGAGACGACGGACATCGGGATCAGGTCCCCTTTCTGGTTAGTTGTCAGTGCTTCCGGCGGGCCTGGCTGGAACCGGCATCCGTCTAGCGCCGGCACCGCCACCCAGGTTGATCCGCCGGGTCGGGTGCGAAAAACCGCTGCATTCTAGCGGCTAGCTCGCGAGCCTGGCGCGCTCCAGAGCAGCGGTCAGATCGAGAGGGAGCGGCGACTCGACATCCACCCGTTCGTCCCTGAAGGGGTGCGGGAAGGCGAGCCGGCCGGCGTGGAGGAACTGACGATCGAGCTCGAGCTCGCGGGCCCGGCCGTAGACGGGATCTCCTGCCACCGGCAGGTCGATCGCGGCGAGGTGGACGCGGATCTGGTGGGTCCGCCCCGTCTCGAGCCGGATGTCGAGCAACGAGTGGCGCGGCAGGAGCTCACGGACCGCGAAGTGGGTGACCGCATCACGGGGCGTGTCGGTGTCGAGCGAATGCCGCAGGGCGTCGCGCCGGTCGCGGCCGATCGGCGCTTCGATTCGGCCGCTGCGCGACCGTGGTCGCCCGACGACGAGCGCGACGTAATGACGATCGAGCTCATGGCCGCGCACGAGCTCCTGCAGCCGGCTGTGCGCCTCCTCCGAGCGCGCGACCACCATCAAACCCGATGTGTCACGGTCGAGCCGGTGCACGATGCCGGGCCGGTCGGCATCTCCGCCGGCGACGTCGTGGTCGAGGAGTCCGTGGACGAGTGTCCCGGTTGCGTGCCCGGGCGCCGGGTGAACGACGAGCCCCGCCGGCTTGTCGACGACCACGAGATCGTCGTCCTCGTAGGCGATGCGGAGATCCATCGGCTCTGGAACGAGCTCCGCCGTTCCCGCACGCTCCGGTGGGTCGAACTCGAGCTCCTCCCCGCCCAAGAGCCGTCGGCTCTTGGCGATCGACTTCCCATCGACGAGCACGGCCTGTGCTTCGAGCAGGCGCTCGGCGACGCTCCGCGATCCGACCTCCGGGAGCGACGCGAGAAAGCGGTCGAGCCGCTCGCCCGCAGCCTCGTCAGGGACGCGGAGTTTCACGCACGCGTCGAGGACGGCCGCACAGGCAAAGCCGGCGCGGCCTCCAAGCAACAGCGCACACGCCGTCGCTGGCCGGCCGGGGCCATTACTCCCCTCGTCGGATGTGAGACGCGACGACTCCTCGCTGCGTCGTCGCCTTTCGATCCGAGGCCACTAGCGCCAGCAGCAAGGCCGCGACGCCGACGACGATGAACGTGTCCGCGAGGTTGAACGCCGGCCAGTAACGGAAGTCGAGGAAGTCCGTGACGTGGCCGAGCCGGACACGATCGAGCAGATTCGAGACGCTGCCGCCGATCACGAGACCGAGTGCGACCGGCAGCACCGGATGACGCGATCCCGAGCGGGCGAAGAAGTAGAGCATCCACGCGACCGCAAGCGCGGTCAGCAGAATCACGAGCGACGTCGCGCTCGCGAAGAGGCCGAAGGCAATTCCCGAGTTCGTGACGTGGTGGATCGAAAACGGGCCCGCGACGTGCACCTGGTCGTTGAAGTCGAGGCGGCTGGTCACGATCGACTTCGTGAGCTGGTCCGCACCAAGAGCGGCGAGCGCGACCGAGCCGAGGCTGAGCCACTGGGGCCAGCTTGCACCGTATTTGCGCTCGGCGACCGAGATCGGTGTCAGCCCGTCCGTCGTCGAACCGACGCGGATGTCGGTCGGTCGACTCGTGACGCGCTCGGTCAACCGTGCTCCAGGTTGCGCTGGCAGTCGATGCACAGCGTCGCCCACGGAAGCGCCTCGAGCCGCTCCTCGAAAATCTGCTGACGGCAGTTCGTGCAGATGCCGTAGGTGCCCCCGTCGATGCGCCTGAGCGCCGCGTCGATCTCCCCCAGGACGTGCTCGGAGTTCTCCTCGAGGGTGTAGTCGAGCTCGCGGTCGTAGGTCTCGGTCGCCGTGTCGGCGAGATGGTTGTCGTACGCCGACTCCTCGCCGGCGTCGTCATAAAGGGTGCCGGCCGTCTCCTCGCGGAGGTTCTCGAGCGCAGCCTGGACCCGGGTGCGTTCCTCGAGGAGCACGCCGCGGAACTGCTCGGTGTCGATCGTCACCGCCGCTCCTGTCCGGCCGCCGCAGTCAGGCGCCGCTCGATCTGCGACGGGCCGAGACCCGTCAGTCGGACGATCTTGTCCCGTGTGCCGTGTCCCGAAACGAGTGTCACCGCGTCGCGCGGCAGCACAAGCGCCTCTGCAAGGAGTCGCACGACCGCGTCGTTCGCTCGCCCGCCCTCCGCCGGCGCGGCGACTCGAACCTTCCACGCGTCACCGTGGCGACCAACGACGCCACCTCGTGTCGCACCCGGCGAGACGCGGAGCCTCAGCCGCGTGGAAAGGGCTTCCATGCAGGGAGTCTAGCTCCGGCTATGCCGCCTCGACCTCGGCAGGCGGCTGTTCGTCGACTAGGGCGAGGGCTGCCTGAAGCAGGGCCCGCATGCGCCGCACCTCGACCAGCAACCGGTCGTGGTCACCGCGCGCGTTGCGCGTAATCGCCCGGGCCTCGGACCGGGCTTCCTCGACGATGAGATCCGCCTCCCTCCGGGCCTGGTCCTTGAGCGTGACGGCCGCCTTCTCCGCGGACACGAGCGTCGTTCGCAACAGGCCCTCGAGCTCGCGGAAGCGTACGAGATCGTCCTCGAGCTGTTCGACCTTGTCCGCGAGATCGGCGCGCTCGCGCCAGACGTCTTCGTAGCTGGCGGCGATCTCGTCAAGCAGGTCGTCGATCGCCGCTTTCTTGTAACCGCCGATGAAGCTTTTTCCGGGTTTGACGTGTCGGATCTCGACGGGAGCGAGTGTCATGAGTCTCCCCCTTTCAGTGCAGTCGGCTGAGGATGTTCGAGATGATGTAGAGGAACGCGACGCCGACGACCGGCGAGAGATCGAGCGGCCCAAAGGTCGGCAGGATTCGGCGCCAGATCCGGAGGTAGGGGTCGCAAACGTCGTAGAGAAAGCGCTGGATCCTGTTCAGCCACAGCGAGTACGGCAGCCGCACCCACGAGGTGATGATGTAGGCGAGGATCAGGATCGAATAGACGTAGATGAAGACCTGCACGAAGCTGACGACGCTGTCGACCGCGTCGTAGAGCAAGCCGAGCATGGCAACAGAGGCCATCCCCGTCATTTCGGCATGAATGGCCGGGTTCCTACGCCTGGTTGAAGAAGCCGCCGCGCTCGAGCAAGCGTGCGCGTTCCTCGGCGGACACTTCGACATTTCGCGGCGTCAGCAGGAACACCTTGTCGGCGACGCGCTGCATACCCCCGTCGAGGGCGTAGGTGAGTCCGCTCGCGAAATCGATGAGGCGCTTCGAGAGATCCTGGTCGGAGCTCTGGAGATTGAGGATCACCGGAATCGACTCCTTGAACTTGTCCGCGATCTGCTGCGCGTCGTTGAAGCTTCGCGGCACGACCAGGTGCACGCGGACGGAGGCAGGCGACGGCACGGCGGCGACCCGGGGCCGCAGCACGGCCGTCCGGTCGTTCGTAGGAGGCTCGGGATCGGTCCAGTCGTCGAATTCGCGCTCTCGGCGGCGAGGGGCGAGCCGCCGCACGTTCGGGCGCTCGGCATAGCTCCGCTGAAGGTCCTCGTCCGTGACGTAGGCGTCTTCGTCCCAGTCCTCTTCCTCGGCGATGCCGAAGTACACGAGGGTCTTGTTCCACACGTCCGCAAAGCCCATCTCGCGCGAAATGTTACTCCCCGTACAGGATTGAGCCCACGCGGACGAGGGTCGCTCCCTCCTGCGCAGCGACCTTGTAGTCCTGACTCGTCCCCATGGACAGCTCGCGCAGGCCGTGGTCCTCTGCGAGCTCACGGAGGCGCCGGAAGTAGGGACGCGACGACTCGGGATCGTCCGAGGCTGGAGGCATCGTCATCAGGCCGCGCACGTCGGCATCGGACGAAAGGAACGCCGGGAGCTGATCGGGCTCGATCCCGGATTTCGACGCCTCGCCCGAGAGGTTGACCTCGACGAGGGCCGGGACCGTCAGCCGGCGTGCCGCGGACTCGGAGTCCAGTGAGTGCACGAGCTCGCAGATGCGATTGACCACTTTCGCCTTGTTCGACTGGAGGTGGCCGATGAAATGCCAGCGGAACGCGTCGCCGTATTCGGCGTGCTTGCGTTCGAGATCTTGTGCACGGTTCTCTCCGACGACCTCGATGCCGGCTTCCGCGAGCACACCCAGGTCGGCGAGCGCGACGTACTTCGTCGCCGCAACGATCGTGACAGTCTCGCCGACCTCCGCACGGATGCGCTCGTAGTTCGCGCGGACGACCTCAGGCGACATAGCCGATCACTCCTTGCCGCCCGGTGATCGGACCGTCGCGGCGGTGCGAGAAGAAACGGTCCGGGTCGCAGGCGGTACACAAGTCGAGCCGTTCGATCGACTCGACGCCCGCGTCACGCAGCACTCGCTCGGCCGCAAACCAGAGATCGAGATTGCGTCCGTGGAGAGCCCCGCTGCCGAAGCGCGCGCGATAGGGGCCGGCGATCTCGTCGCCCACCTCGTAACAGCAGGGACCGATTCCCGGCCCGATAGCCGCCGCGACCCTTCCGCCGAGGGCAGCGACGCCCGCCTCCAGAATCCCCGCGAGCAGGCCGATCCGGCCGGCGTGCAGCAGCGCCAGCCCGGGGACGATCCCGTTTTGTCGCGCGAGGGCGATCGGCAGGCAATCAGCGGAGAGCGCCAGCAGCGGCACGCCGTGCTCGTCGGTCCACAGACCGTCACCGTCGCGGTCGCGTTCGCCGGACTGCGCGCGATTCACGAGCGCAGAGTGCGTCTGGCGGTTCATGGCAAGACGCGTCGCATCCGCTCCGATTGCCTCGCAAAGCCGGCGGCGGTTCTCGTCGACGTTCTCGGAGTCGTCGTGCGTGCGCAGGCCGAGATTGAGGGAGTCGAACGGACCGTCGCTCACTCCGCCCTGGCGCGTCGAGAAGGCGACCGTGTACGGCTCTCCTGCATCCCACGGGATGAGCGTGACGCTCACGTGAGCCGAGCCTGCGCGCGTTCGAGCAGCTCGTCGCGTGAGTTGAGGGCGGGGTCCTCCACCACCGCGTCGAGCAGCGCCTCGAGCGTTTCCCCGACCGCGGGGCTTTCCTCGTAACCCAGCCCGATCAGGTCTGCGCCGTCGACGGCAAGGTCGGTCAGACGGTGTGGCTGCACACGCTCCTGCTCGAGCAGGGCGCGCAACCTCGCGGCAGCGTCGAGCTCCTCCTGCGCGACCTGCTTTCCGCGCAGGTCGGCCTCTTTGAGCGTGACGAGGTCGAACGCGAGCTCGTCCCCGTGCTCGCGAAGGAAACGGCGTGCGAAGAGCTCGTTGATGTTCTCGAGCGGAAAGGAGTGCGCTCGCACGAGCCGCGTCACGTACGTGCGCAGTCGGGTCGGGTAGCGAAGCCTGCGCAGCACCGCAGCTCCAAGGCGGGCGCTGCGCTCCGCGTGGGTCCCGTTCGCCTGTGGCTTACCGAGATCGTGCAGAAGCGCGCCGAGGCGCACCGTGAGCGGCGCGTTGGCGTCGGCTGCCGCCTGGACGACGGCGAAGATGTGCTCGTCGAGCGGCAGATGCTGGCGCGTGCTGTTCTGTTCGAAGCCGAGCGTGGCCTCGAACTCCGGGAGCAGTGCGGTGAGGACGCCGGTGTCGCGCGCGAGGCGCAAGGCCCTGGCGGGCTCGCGGCCGAGCAGCAACTTCGAGAGCTCTCCCATTCCGTCCGAGTGAAGACCGCCGCCGACGCGTTCGCCGGAAACGAGTTGAATGCTTGAAGCCGCCTCGCGCATCTGGCGCAAGGTGTCGTCGTCCGGCTCGAGACCGAGCTGCGAGACGAGGCGGAGTCCCCGCACCAGCCGGAGGGGATCCTCGCCGAAGCTCCGCGAGCGGACGGTCCGGAGCACTCCGTTCTTCAGATCCTCGGCGCCGTGGAACGGGTCGATGACCTCACCGGTCGCAAGCTGCTTCGCCATCGCGTTCACGGTGAAGTCGCGGCGGGCCATGTCGTCCTCGATCGAGATGCCCGGGTCGGCGACGATCTCGAAGTCGTGGCGGCCGGGACCGGTGCTGCGCTCGGCGCGTGGCGGCGCAAACTCGATCCCCGCCGGTGCCAGGGCCCGTACCCGGCGGTCCTTCGGATAGAGCCGCGCGCCGACTCGGCGGCCGGCGACCTCGAGGTCCTCCACCCTGCCGTGTGGTTCGAGCGCGGCGCGGAGGCCGTCGTAGTCGACGCCGGGGACGACGAAGTCCGCGTCTTTCGACTCGAGCCCCAGCTGCTCGTCCCGGACGGCGCCGCCGACGAGGTACGCGTCGAGGCCCAGGCCTCGCACGAAGTCCTCGATTGTGCGGTCCACGGCTAGATCAGGGCGATTGCCTCGATCTCGACGAGCGCGCCCGATGGGAGCTTGGCGACCTCGACGGTCGAGCGGGCGGGCGGCTGGTCGCCCACCTTCGTTGCGTACACCTCGTTCATGCCCTGGAAGTCATCGAGGTGCTGGAGGAAGACGGTCGTCTTGACCAGTCGGTCGAAGCCGCTTCCTGCGGCCTCCAGGATCGCACCGAGATTTGCGAGCGCCTGTTCGGTCTGCTCCTGGATCGTCTCGCCGGTGATCTCGTGACCTCCCGGCTTCAGGGCGACCTGACCGGCGACGAAGACGAACCCGTTCGCCTTGATCGCCTGGGAATACGGCGCGCCCTGGAACGGCGCAGGTGCGGTCTCGGTGCGTACCACCTCTTTCATTCGTCTTTCCTCCTTCGCGGTCGGCAAGCCTGCGCGAGCGCGACGCCGAGCGCCTTGAAGATCGCTTCGAGGACGTGCTGCGTGTCCTTTCCCTCGACGAGCCGTACGTGCAGCGTGAGACCGGCGGTCTGTGCCAGCTCATCGAGAAAGCGAGCGGCGAGATCTCCGGCGAGCCCCGCGATCCGCGCCTGGGACAGGTCGACGTTCGAGACGAGCAACGGCCGTCCAGATGCCTCGAGCGCCACATGGGCGAGCGCCTCGTCGGCCGGCACGACCGCCGAACCGTGACCGCGGGCACCGTCGGCGCGGAGCGGCTCGTGCAGGGCTTCCCCGAGCGACCGCCCGGCGGCGGTGATCTCCAGCTCCGCCGAGCCCGGTTCGACTTCGAGCGCGAGGTCGAACGACGCGTAGACCGCCAGCGTCGCCAGCAGGTGATCGAGCACCGGCAGGCCGGTCGCGACGTTGGTCTCGCCGCGCCCTCCAACCTTGATCCGCGCGCTCGCGCGGCCCTGTCCGGTCGCAGCCATGGGGAGGGAGCGTACCCGGTCGGTCGGTGTCAAGCGTCGACGCGTTCGATCTGCGCACCGAGCGCGCGGAGGCGCTCGTCGATCCGTTCGTAGCCCTTGTCGATCTGGTACACAGCGCCGATCGTCGACGAGCCTTCCGCGCAGAGACTCGCGAGCAGCATCGCCATGCCGGCACGGATGTCCGGGCTCTCCATGCGCTGCCCTCTGAGCTTCGACGGTCCCGTGATGACGGCACGGTGCGGATCGCAGAGGATGATGCGCGCGCCCATGCTCACGAGCTTGTCCGTGAAGAAGAGGCGGTTCTCGAACATCTTCTCGAACATGAGGATCGTCCCGGCCGACTGGGTCGCGATGGTGAGCGCGACCGAGGTGAGGTCGGAGGGAAACGCGGGCCACGGCCCGTCCTCGATCTTCGGGATGTGACCGCCGAGATCGTCCTGGACGACCAGCTCTTGCCGCGGCGGCACGCGCACGAAGTCGTCGCCCTGCTCGACGTGAACGCCGAACTTCTCGAAGCCGTGCAGGATCGATAGGAGGTCGGCCTGCTTGACCCCGTCGATCGTCACGTCGCCGCCGGTTATCGCCGCGAGGCCGATGAAGCTTCCCACCTCGATGTGGTCGGGGCCGATCTCCCATTCACCGCCTAGCAACGAGTCGACGCCCTTGATGCGGAGGACATTCGACTCGATCCCTTCGATCTGTGCTCCGAGCGACCGGAGAAACCGGCAGAGGTCCTGAATGTGCGGCTCACACGCTGCATTGCCGATCACCGTCTCGCCCGGAGTGATCGCGGCGGCCATGACGGCGTTCTCGGTCGCCATCACGCTCGCCTCGTCGAGGAAGATGTGATGGCCCTTGAGCGAGCCGCCTCGCATCTCGTAACGTCGGCCGACCTCGATTTCCGCGCCCATCTCCCTGAAGGCATGAATGTGCGGGTCGAGCCGCCGCCGCCCGATGACGTCCCCGCCAGGAGGTGGGACGCTGACGGTCCCGAGACGCGCGAGCAACGGGCCTGCCAGCAGGAACGAGGCGCGCATCCTGCTGCAGAGCTCCTCGTCGAGCTCGTGCTTCGTCACGTCTGCGGCGTGAACCTGAACGTCGTTCGGTCCGGTCCAGTCCACCTCGGCGCCGACGTCGTTCAGGAGCTCCAGCATCGTCTCGACGTCGGCGATGCGCGGAACGTTGTGGAGCACGACCGGCTGGGATGTGAGCAGGCACGCGGCCAGGATGGGCAGCGCTCCGTTCTTGTTCCCGGCGGCCCGAATGCGGCCTTGAAGCGGCCGTCCGCCTTCGATGGCGAAGCACTCTGCCGCGCGACCGATGACGGCGGTCTGAGACATCGCGGTAGCCTACCCACGCCGTGGAACCGACACGCGAACGGGCCTGGGAGACGCTCACCAAGCACACGCAGAGCGAGGCGCTTCTGCGTCATGCCCTCGCGGTCGAGGCTTCGACGGCGTGGTATGCGAGGCACTTTGGCGAGGACGAGGAGCTCTGGCGGGTCGTCGCCCTCCTGCACGACTTCGACTACGAGATCCATCCCACGCTCGACAAGCACCCGCAGAACGGAGCGCCGATCCTCCGCGAAGAGGGCTATCCCGACGAGGTGATCGAGGCGGTGCTCTCCCACGCCGAGCATCTCGAGCTGCCGCGGGATACCCAGCTGAAGAAGACGCTGTTCGCCTGCGACGAGCTGTCCGGATTCGTGCATGCCTGTGGTCTCGTGCGTCCGACCGGGATCGACGGCCTCGAGCCGAAGTCGGTCAAGAAGAAGTTGAAGCAACCGTCGTTCGCGGCCGGCGTGCACAGGGACGAGGTGTACGCAGGCGCTGAAGGTCTCGGGCTCGAGCTCGACGACCACATTCGGAACGTCGTCGAGGCGATGCAGCCGATCGCTTCCCAGCTCGGTCTGCGCACCGCCGACTCGGCTGCCTGACGTTCAGCTCGACAAAGCGTCGACGAGGCGCTCGACGTCCTCGTCGTTGTTCCACCACCCGCACGACGCGCGGAGCCACCCGGTTCCCGGGAGGTCGCGCACGATGACGCCGGCCTCGTAGAGCCGCGCTGCCTCCGCG